>ENA-UOXV01000522-UOXV01000522.1-marine-metagenome-genome-assembly--contig:-NODE-522-length-55231-cov-9.279777_pt1 | contig 55231 bp, 38 predicted proteins | sample MGYA00238165_ERZ766961 | MGnify/ENA primary metagenome ERZ766961 (study PRJEB28924, sample SAMN03173240) | marine metagenome | biome: Marine; feature: Water; material: Subsurface seawater | place: North... | reverse complement strand
CTGCCCAGGTATCATCTCCTGCCTCGGTAGAGAAGTCGTGCAGGATGAAGTGAATCTCAGTGAGATCACCGGAAGCGGAGTAGGTGAAATCCTCTCCTTCTCCACCGCTCACATTCACGAGGTTCACATCGATTTCAATGTTCGAGCAAGCGTTCAAGCGGTCGGTCACCGTCGTCCAGGTGTAGGTCACATCGCTGGTGCAGTTGTCCGTAGCGCTGGCCGTACCGTATTCGGTTCCGGCGTCGTAGGCTGCACAATCGACAACATCATCCGTCACCGTGCCGACTGGATCGATTTCGTCGAGTACAGTAATGATCTGGGTGTCGCTGTTGCTGTTTCCGCAGAAGTCGGTGGTCGTCCATGTCCTGGTAATCACCTTCTCCCCTTCGCAGGAACCTTCCACCGTGACATCGGAGTGAGTCAGGTTGGCGTCAAGCAGTGCCTGATCCGTGCAGTGGTCGCTGTAGATGGGCAAACCCGTAGCAGAGGGGTCAGAATTGTAGTTGCAATCGGCATCAGCGAGGATGTTAATGTCCGCCGGAGCCGTGATGGCGGGGGGCGTCTCGTCGTAGAGTTGCACGTATTGCTCGACCACAACTGAAGCATTGCCACAGTCGTCCGTGGCGGTCCACTTACGCAACCATGTCGTGGGGCATCCACCGGAAATCTCGTGGGCTTCGATGCTGTAGTCCAAGTCGGGATCACAGTTGTCAGTCGCGGTGATGGGCACCAAGCTGGGGTCCTCCGCTTCATCTTGGGTCAGAATGACCAAGCATGACTCCATCACATAAGGAGTGTAGGTGTCCCATACAGGAGCAAACAAGTCTTGGACGATGATGATTTGAGTGAAGCCGCTTTCGTTTCCACAGAAATCCGTGGCTGCCCATGTGCGGTTTACCTCATAGCACCATGGCGCAGTTGAATCTGCCGCCAAGATGAAATCTCCGGTGTGTACCGCTGTAATCACCTCTTGGTTTTCAGGCTCGCAATTGTCGAGCGCAGTCAACACTTCAGGAGCGGGAATTTCGTCGGTGCACGCTACGTAAATCGTATCAGCCGGAAGGTCTTGAAACTCCGGACCAGTCGTATCCTCGCGGGTGGTCGTGCAAAATGACACAGCGAACTCATTCGTGTCAGGATTGATTCCTGCACAAACACAGGTTACACTCGCCGTGCAAGGGTCATAAGTCAGATTTTGGCAATCCAAGTCTACCAGAACATCACCCATGGCTCCAGCCGCATCCTCGTTCAGAACGGTACCGGTCCAGCTGAACCAACCACCAGCTCCAAAGTTGCAATTGCGGTCATTGGCTCCGGCTCCTACCTGGAAACCGAAGTATTGGTTTGATGGCGCGTGGTTAAGTTCCAAGAGACTTCCTGTCAGTGAACCTTCACCCTGCAGGAAACTCATTGAATTGTTCATGTAATAGATGTCCCAGTCCACATTGGCTGGGTCAATCGGAGCACAGGCGGCATCATACTTGAGGCCTCCTCCTCCGTTGACGTGGTCATCGTCAGAAACCATGTTCTCGTATACAAGGAACACATTCCACTGCTCAGAAGCGTCGTTGACACCCTGAACAGTTCCACTGAGAATGGCCTGACCAGACGCAAACCGACTCAGAGTCAAACCAGCTCCAGTTGGAACGTAGTACTCAGATTCCACACCATCGATGTCATCGATGTTGTACAACACCAAAGCACCTGCATTTGATCCTGTCACTGGATTTGCAGTAGTCGCAGTGCACAATTGTGCTGCTGAGTCCCTTTGAGAGATTAAGATGCAAGATGCATCACCGATGGGGTCTCCATTTAGTGTAACAGTCGCATCATCAGGACATGTTATGGCATCGAGGTCTGCGAGGCACTGAACGGTCGTCCCGTCTACGCAGGAGGACTCAATGGCGAGCTGCGCCCAGCCTTGGGAGCAACATCCGATCGCAAGAAGAACCGCGAAAAAGCGGGGTAACAATTTGGACATGGTTTTAGGTTTGGTGGGTATTGGCTTCGGAAGTAGTCGTAAGGACTATAATTTTGGTTTTACTCTATTTCACTTACCCCGAAATTATTATAGAGTTATATGGAAAGTGCCTCCGCTCACGAACTCCCAATTATTGATTCGACGAATCTGCATTTTTAGTCTTTGAATAATTTCATTTCGTAGACTTATACATGCTCAGTTTGTAATTGTAATTCTTGGTTTCCAGCAGCCCTCATCAAGCGCGCTTCTGCCTGATATCTTTGGGCCGTGAGTAAACGGAGGACAAAGGCTGAACGGCGCAAAGCCCCATCCGTGCGAAACACCCATGATTTGTCGGCCTTCAAGCTGATGTCCACAAGCCGGGCGATGGCCGATCTCTTTGAGAAACACGCCAAACTCACCTCCAAATACGTCCACGCCTGTGCCCATGGACACGAGGCCATTCAGATCGCAGCGGGCCGTTTGTTAGGGCCGCAGGATTACCTCTACGCGTATTATCGGGACGACGCCATGTTGCTCGCCCTGGGCATGACACCCGAAGAGTTGATGCTTCAGCTCTTTGCCAAAGCGACTGACCCGTTTAGCGGGGGCAGGACATACTACGGTCATCCCGCACTGAAGCGAGAAGGGTTTCCGCGCATCCCCCACAATTCTTCTGCAACAGGCATGCAAGCCATACCCGCCGCTGGGGCGGCCATGGGACTCAAATACAGAGAGCAGCAGGGGCTTGGACAAGAGGTTTCGGGCGCCCACCCGCCTGTAGTGCTGTGTTCGATTGGTGATGCGGCCATGACGGAAGGCGAAGTTTCCGAAGCCCTTCACATGGCGACCCTGCGCCAGTTGCCCCTAATTATACTCGTACAAGACAACGGTTGGGACATTTCAGCCAACGCTGAGGAGATTCACTTTGGAGACGCCATCACCCTTGCCGGCGCCTTTCCCGGACTGGCCACGCGCGCTGTGGCAGGACATGATTATCAAGCCGCGCATGAGGCGATGGTTTGGGCATTCGATACAGCCAGAACAGAGCGCCGGCCTGTGTTGGTCCATGCAACCGTGCCCCTTCTGGGACATCATACCAGTGGGGTGCGCAAAGAGTGGTACCGGGACGACCTTGAGGAGGCTGCACAACGCGACCCCCTGCCCCACCTCAGGCAGTACTTATTGGACTCAGGGCACAGCCCCAGCACCATCGCTGCTCTTGAAGCAGCGTGCAAGGAAGACGTGCAGGGCGCCTTTGACAGGGCGCGGATGGCACCGGAACCCGACCCTGCCGTTTTGATGCACACCGCCCTCGCGCCAGCGGACGTTACGCACGAAACCGGCAGCAGAGAAGGTGAAGATCCCGCGCCTCAGATCATGGTGGATCAGGCCCTGCACGCCATGCAAGAAATCCTATCGAACGACCCCACAACACTGCTTTATGGGCAAGATGTCGGGGGGCGTTTGGGCGGCGTTTTCCGCGAAGCGGCCACCTTGGCCCAGAAATTTGGTGACGACAGGGTGTTCAATACCCCAATACAAGAGGCGTTTATCGTGGGCAGCACGGCAGGCATGAGTGCCGTTGGACTCAAGCCCATCGTCGAAATACAGTTTGCCGACTACCTGTGGCCCGGACTGAACCAGCTCTTCACGGAACTGTCCCGCAGCCATTTCCTGAGCAATGGAAAGTGGCCCATTCACAGTGTCATCAGGGTCCCCATTGGCGCCTATGGCTCGGGAGGCCCCTACCACAGTTCGAGCATCGAAAGTGTGCTCACTGCCATCCGCGGCATCAAAGTGGCCTACCCCAGCTGTGGCGCAGACCTGAAAGGACTGCTCAAGGCAGCTGTAGCCGATCCCAACCCCGTCGTCGTACTGGAACACAAAGGCCTTTATTGGTCCAAGGTCCCCGGTACCGATGGTGCCAAAACTGTGGAACCTGCCGCGGATTACCTCTTGCCTTTGGGCGTGGCCCGTACCGTTCTGCCGGCGACACCCTCCGATGGGGCCACGCCGCGCCTTGCCATCATCACCTATGGCAGGGGCGTGCACTGGGCCCTTGAAGCGGCGGCCGATTTTCCGGGGGCCATTGAAATTCTAGACCTGCGCAGCCTGGTGCCCCTGGATCAACAGGCCATTTTGGATGCCGCGCGCCGCTGCCACCGGTGCCTCGTCCTGACCGAAGAGCCCCCAAACGGCAGCTTTGCCCAGTCCATTGCAGGGCTTATCGCCGACGCCGCCTTCGAGCACCTCGACGCCCCCGTGCGGTGCATGGGCTCGTTGGAGGTCCCTGCCATTCCTTTGAATACCGACCTTGAAGCGGCTGTGCTGCCCAATGCCACAACAGTTTCTGCAGCTTGTCGCGCATTATTGGATTATTGAACGGTCGGTTTTCCACTTGCGCCGCAGGCGAACCTTTCATGGACACATTGAGGACATTCGTGTCAGCCTCTGAACCTAGAACACAATTGACGGTTCCATCATTGTCATGACGAGCAAAGCACAAACGCTGGAAGGTTCGGAGGCATGGGTCCCCACGACGGTGCCGTGCACCGTCCGCGGCGTCAAGCGGTTGACTTCCAAGAGCGTGCTGGTATCATTTGACCCTGGTCCTGCCCGACCTCGGTTCAGGTACGCGCCTGGACAGCGGGTCAGCTTTTGTCTGAAACTGAACGATGCGATGTGCTTTCGCAGCTACAACCTGATCAACGAAGTGGACGCGCTTCCTCAAATAGCGGTGAAGCACGTGGCACAGGGAGGGGGTTCAGCATTCTTCAACGAAAAAGTGCAGACGGGAGATGTGATACAGGTTGTTCCTCCTGCAGGACACCTCTATGACCTGGACATAGACCACAAGGCGCACCACATTTTGCTTTTTGCGGCGGGCAGCGGCATCACGCCACTCATTTCTGTGGCCCGGCATGCGCTCAAGGCGCGTCCGGATCACAAAGTGACCTTGATTTATGCCAACTCTTCACCGCGCGACATCATGTTGCAAGAGGCACTGGATGAGATGGCCCATTCGCGCCGTTTCGAGGTCTTTCACGTGCTCGGAGACGGTGCGACGGGTGAAGACCTGTCCTCCGGCCGATTGGACCGCGCCAAGCTACACCGCCTCTTGGTCCAATATCGGATACCCTCGATGCCAGAAGCGGCCTTCCAATCGGGTCCCCGCGGCTTCATGCAATTGGTGGACGAAGTGGGTCAAAGACAACAAGTGCCACTCAAGACGCGGCGATATTCATTTATGAATCAACCCCTTAGGCACCCGGAAGACACCTGGTTGCCCGAGCTGTCTTCGGACGTCATGGTCACACTCAACGGGGCCACCCGCGTCATTGAAAACGTTTCACGTCACAGAACTTTGCTCGAGGCCGCAGATGAAGCGGGGCTGTCCATGCCCGCCAACTGCCGCAGTGGAATTTGCCACCGGTGCAAGGCGAAACTGGTTTCTGGATTCACGGTACACAACCGCCAGGCGGCAGCCGGTCGCAGGGTACCCAGTGGATGGATCCTGTGCTGTCAAAATCGACCGGGCAGCGACCGCGTCGAGATCGACATGGGCTGAAGCTCACAGCCTGTTGTCAATGATGGCCGTGCCGGGGTATTTCGCCTGGTCAAAGGTGAAGGCCCCCTCTGGAATCGTGCCATTGCCCTCAAAGACATTGACATCGTAGACGACGTCTGTTCCCTCTCGGCCTTTTACCACCAATCTGACCACCTGCAATGCCTTCTCATCGATGTAGCATTGGATGGTGTGAAAACTGCGCTGATCAGCGCCGTCCGGATGGAGGTCTACGCGTGACAGGGTGCGCCCATCAATGTCTGTCGGGCCTTTCCACACTTTCTTGAACCCGTCTTCCCAAATGGTGAACATGCGGGCCGGATCGATGCCGTCCTCGGCAATGGTCTCCGCATCATCGACATAGCATTCGCCCATTTCGGGTTCATAGGTCCAGACCGTCTGGCCATCGCATACGATGACGTAGTCGCCCAGTTCCAAGTGGTACTTGCCGCCTTCAATCCACACTTTGCCCGCCTGGTCCATTTCGAGGTCGCTTTGCAAATCGACCATCTTGGAGGTGTACTGAGCGTGGACCGCATCGTATTGCTCCATTTGCTCAGAAACCCGTGTCAACAGGCGGTCTGCCTCGGGATCACTTTGGGCGAACAACGCCTGGACAGGGGCCAAAAACAGCAACGCGCCGAGCGACAGATAGAAAAGAAAAGCTCTCATGAACATGGCGAAATTAATCGGTGGTGACTTCTTCAGAACCACCATTACGCAACAACTGTTCCAAACTCGCTTCATCGGGCACCAAAACTTTGCGGGCTTTAGACCCTTCAAAGGGACCAATGATGCCCGCAGCCTCGAGTTGGTCCACCAACCTGCCCGCCCTGTTGTAGCCGAGTTTCAGCTTGCGCTGCAGCAGCGAAGTCGAGCCCTGCTGGTGCAAAACGAGGATGCGCGCAGCGTCCTCAAACATGCTGTCCCGCTCTTCATTGGCAATGTCCTGCATCTGCTCGCTGTGCTCGTCGGGCACTTCGGGCAGGAGCAAGGCCTCGGGGTAACCGCGCTGGGCGCCAATGAAATCCGTGATGGCCTCTACTTCGGGCGTATCCACAAAACCGCATTGCAAGCGAATCAAATCGTTGCCCGTAGAAAGCAGCATGTCACCCCGTCCAATCAACTGGTCGGCGCCGCCTGCATCGAGGATGGTCCGGCTGTCTACTTTGGAGGTCACCCTGAAGGCCACCCTTCCGGGGAAGTTGGCCTTGATGGTGCCGGTGATGATGTTGACCGAAGGCCGCTGGGTGGCGATGATCAGGTGAATACCGATGGCCCGCGCCAACTGTGCCAGGCGCGCGATGGGCATTTCCACCTCCTTGCCGGCCGTCATGATCAGGTCGGCGAATTCGTCGATAACCAGCACGATATACGGCAGATAGCGGTGCCCATTCTCCGGGTTGAGCTTGCGCCGGACGAACTTGGCGTTGTACTCCTTGAGGTTGCGACACTGGGCGTTCTTGAGCAATTCGTAGCGCTGGTCCATCTCCAGGCAAAGCGACTTGATGGTGCGCACCACCTGGCTGGTGTCGGTGATGATGGCCTCTTCGCTGTCGGGCAGCTTGGCGAGGTAGTGGCGCTCGATGTGATTGAAGAGCGTCAGCTCGACCTTCTTGGGGTCGACCAGTACAAACTTCAATTGACTGGGGTGCTTTTTGTAGAGCAATGAAACCAGCATCGCATTGAGCCCGACGGACTTACCCTGACCGGTGGCGCCGGCCATGAGCATGTGCGGCATCTTGGCGAGGTCAAAGACATACGTCTCATTCGAGATCGTCTTGCCGATGGCAATGGGCAGGGCCGCATCGCTGTTTTGGAATTTGTCACTGGCAATCAGCGCCCGCATGGACACCACATCGGGGTTTGAATTGGGCACCTCAATGCCAATGGTGCCCCTGCCCGGAATGGGCGCAATAATGCGGATACCCAATGCCGCAAGACTCAATGCAATGTCGTCTTCAAGGTTCTTGATCTTGGAAATGCGCACCCCTGGAGCCGGCACCAATTCGTAGAGCGTCACCGTGGGACCGATGGAAGCTATGATGCTGGCAATCTCAATGCCGTAGTTGTTGAGGGTGTCCTCAATCCGCTGCTTGTTGGCTTCGAGCTCCTCCTTGCTGACCTGGGTCTTGCCCGAGCCGTGGTTGGCCAAGAGGTCGATATTGGGCAATTCGAACCGGCTCAATTCGAGGGTGGGGTCGTATTCGCCAAAGGCCTGCACCTTGGTGTCAATCTCATCCTCGGTCAAGGCCACCTCTTCGGCCGACTCCTCTACTTCAAGCGTGGCTTTTCCATCATCTGCATCATCTGCATCGGGCGCTGCTGGGTCCGCAGCTTCGGGCTGACCATGCTGGTTGGGCGCCTCCTCTACAGCTGGGACCGGCTCCTCAGCGGGAGACGGAGCGGGGCTGGGAGGCGCTTCATCTTCCTGCGCAGCAGCCGGTGTTGCGGGCTCGGGATCCGCCCCTGTGATGGGCATCTTGTCCGGTTCCATGTAGTGGTCCCATTCTGGATTCTCCGATTCGGAATCCCCACCCAATGGGCCATCATACCCATCATTTTCTGCCGTTGTAGAATCCTCCGTGTATCCGTCGTCGACATCATCGTCGTCGTCCCAGGGCAGCTCCTCATCGTGCGCTTCACGGGCAAAAAAGGCCCTCAGCCCTGCAGAAACCTTTGGGTGCGCGATCGCCCAGAGGGCATAGGCCGCGGCCATTGTCAGGACCGAGCCCGTTACGCCCAGGGCAAAACGGCTCCACTGCGTCAGCCACAGTCCTACCGCGCCAACAAGGTGGTCATTGCCCCAGCCCGAGACCAGCCCCGATTCCACATCAAAACTCAAGGTCAACAGCCCCATGGTCCAAGGCAGCAACAGCGCGGCCACAAACAGGCTTCTCAGCGCCCTGCCCAGGTGGGGCACGCGTTCGGGCGCAAGCAACCGCACACCTGCGGCAGCCATCCACACCCCAAACAATGGCGCGGCAACCCCAAACCCGCCCCGCATGAAGGCATAGGCCCAGCGCGCGCCCAAGGCCCCCAACAAGTTGCGGAAACTGCCTTCGCCGGGTACCGCGTCACTTTGGATCAAGCGGATATCGGCGGCTCCCGTCAAGACCGCGCTCGCGCCTGCCAAGACCATGAATCCGCCCAGGGTGAGGGCCACGATTCCCACCCCCTGCTTTACCCTGGGATCACGCAGCCAAGCTGTGCGTTGTTCCCACGCCTTCTGGCGCTCCAACCTCTTGGCGTCCCGCTCTTCTTGGCGGATACGGCGGTCTTCCTTGCGCTGTTCCCGCCGGCTCATTTCCTTCTTTTTTCCGGAAGCCGCTCGGCCTTTGCCTCGGCCCGGCTTGGACGCTACTTTCTCCACGGTGGCCGTTTCCACCTCGTCCAATCGGCGGTTTCGAGGCGCAGCCTTGGATTTGGAATTCCTTGATTTGCGGGGTGTAGCGGCACGTCGTGACATCATATCGAAAGTAAGCGGGGTACCTTTCCTAACGCAGGATGTCTTTCCTGCTTATTCACAAGCGGATTTGGAAGAGGAAATACCTATCTTTGCCCTCCATTTTCCCGGACCATGGCGAAGAAAGGTAACCGCGTACAAGTCATCATTGAGTGCACAGAGCACAAGGATTCGGGCATGCCCGGCACATCCCGCTATGTGACAAACAAGAACCGTAAGAACACGCCCGATCGGATCGAGTTGAAGAAATACAACCCGATCCTGCGGAAGATGACGGTCCACAAGGAAATTAAGTAACCCCGAAGCTGAGAAACCATGGCTAAGAAAACAGTCGCGTCACTCCAGAAAGGAGGCGGAAAGCAGCACACCATGTGCATCAAGATGTACAAGAGTCCAAAGACCGGGGCTTACGCCTTCCGTCAGGAAGTCGTTCACAACGACGAAGTGAAAGCTTGGTTCTCAAACTGAGTTCACCCACGCGCCCCTGAGGCGGACGAGGGCCGACTTCCACATTGGGAGTCGGCCCTCGTTGCATACCCCCTTACCTTCGACGCATGTCATTTTTCAAGCGGCTGTTCAGCTCGGAAAAAAAGGAAACGCTGGATCGTGGCCTTGCGCGCACCAAACGCGGCGTCCTCGAGAAGCTTTCCCGCGCGGTATTGGGCAAGAAAGACATCGACGCCGACGTCTTGGAGGAGTTGGAGGAGGCCCTCATCACCAGCGACATTGGCGTCGGAACAACCACCCGCATCATTCAGCGCATTGAAGAGCGCACCTCCCGGGAGAGCTCCAAGTCCATCGACCTTTTGCTCCCCATGCTGCGCGAGGAGATCGCAGGCATGTTGGAAGCCCACCGTGGAGACGGCCCCACAGACCTCACCATCCCCGCGACGGACGGTCCTTACGTGTTTTTGATTGTCGGGGTCAACGGCGTGGGCAAGACCACCACCATCGGCAAGCTGTGCCACCAATTCGCCTCCCAGGGGCTCCAGGTCACAGTGGGGGCGGCCGACACCTTCCGAGCGGCAGCAGTAGATCAACTGCGGGTTTGGACGGAACGCGCAGGTGCACACTTTGTCTCCCAAGGCCAGGATGCGGACCCCGCAGCAGTGGCTTTCGACGCGGTTCAAAGCGCTGTGGCCAAGCAACACGACGTGGTGATCATCGATACGGCCGGAAGGCTGCACAACAAGAAGCACCTGATGGACGAGCTGTCCAAAATCAAGCGGGTGATGCAAAAATTGTCACCGGGCGTCCCCCAAGAGGTGCTGTTGGTCCTCGATGGGTCGACCGGGCAAAATGCCTTGGAGCAGGCCAAACAGTTTACCGCCGCCACCGAGGTCTCAGGGCTGGTGCTGACGAAACTGGACGGCACCGCGCGCGGCGGTGTGGTCATTGGCATTGCGGAAGAATTCAAGATTCCCGTCAGGTTCATCGGTGTGGGTGAGCAGGCGGAAGACCTGCAGGTATTCAATGCCATGGAATTCGTGGACTCGCTGCTTCCAGAGCAGTTTGGGGAGGAAAAATCAGAAGCATGAGGGCACGCACCGCTTCCCGCCGTCGCGCCCATGTGGTGACCCTCGGCTGCGCCAAAAACACCTTTGATTCAGAGGTCTTGATGCGCCAATTGCAGGCCAACGACTTCGAGGTGACACACGATACCCCTGTGGACGCAGCTCCCGTGGTGATCATCAACACCTGCGGCTTCATCGAAAGCGCCAAGCAACAAAGCATAGACACCATTCTGCAATTCGCGGATGCCAAGCAGGACGGCCGCGTAGAGCGGGTCTACGTCACGGGGTGTCTCAGCGAGCGGTACCGCGACGAACTCGCGCAGGAAATCCCCGATGTGGATGCCTACTTCGGCACGCGGGAATTACCAAAACTGCTGAAAACACTCAATGCGGACTACCGCAAGGAACTCGTTGGAGAGCGCCTGCTTTCCACACCGCAGCACTATGCCTACCTCAAGATCGCAGAAGGTTGCGACAGGCCCTGCGCATTTTGCGCCATCCCCCTGATGCGGGGCAAGCACCGCTCCACCCCCATAGAGGACCTGGTGAAGCAGGCTCAAGGCTTGGCTGAGCAAGGCGTGAAGGAACTCATCCTCATCGCACAGGACCTGACTTACTATGGCCTGGACATCTACAAGGAGCGCCGCCTGGCTGAACTCGTGCGGCAGCTGAGCGATGTCAAGGGCATCGACTGGATCCGCCTACACTACGCCTTCCCGAGTGGGTTTCCGATGGACGTTTTGGATGTGATGGCGGAGCGGGACAACGTGTGCAATTACCTGGACATGCCGTTGCAACACGGTGCTGACCAGGTGCTCAAGAACATGCGCCGCGGCATCACCCGCGAGAAGACCGCCAAGCTGCTCGCCGACATCCGCTCCCGCGTGCCGGGCATTGCCATCCGCACCACCCTCATCTGCGGCTTCCCCGGTGAAACCGAAGACGACCACAAAGAGATGCTCGAATGGGTCGCCGAGAGCCGCTTTGACCGCCTCGGTTGCTTCACCTACAGCCACGAAGAAGACACCCACGCCTACAACATGGAGGACGACGTCCCCGAGGAGGTCAAGCGCCGCCGCGTGGAGGAGGTCATGGCCTTGCAAGCGGGCATCAGCGCGGAACTCAACGCGGAAAAGGTGGGCAAGACCTACAGGGTACTGTTTGACCGCAACGACGCGGGGGTGTTCATCGGGCGCACACAGTTTGACAGTCCGGATGTGGATTGCGAGGTGCGTGTGGAGACCGGCGAGGACACCTATGTAAGGCTGGGTGACTTTGCGGATGTCACCATCACTTCTGCCACCGAATTCGATCTCTTCGGCCGACTGGCATGAGCAGTGCGACCGCCTACCCCGTAATGGAGGCCTTTGCCACCGTGCAGGGTGAGGGCGCCCACACCGGTACACCCAGTTGGTTCATACGCCTGGGAGGGTGCGACGTAGGCTGTGTATGGTGCGATGTCAAGGAAAGCTGGGACGCGGACGCCCACCCCAAGCAAACAGTGGCCCAACTGGTAGCGGATGCTGTGGAGAGCGGCCGCACAACCGTGGTGGTGACTGGGGGAGAGCCGGCCATGCACGACCTCACCGCGCTGACCTCGGGGCTGAGGGACGCCGGGCTCAAAGCCCACATCGAAACAAGCGGTGCGCATCCCTTGTCGGGAGATTGGGACTGGGTCACGTTGTCACCCAAGAAATTCAAGGCCTGTCGGGAAGACGTCTATGCGGCGGCTGACGAACTCAAGGTGGTGGTCTACCACCGCAGTGACATGGACTGGGCTGCCCAACACGCGGAGAAGGTCAACCCCGGATGCGCCCTCTATCTGCAGCCCGAATGGGACCGGCGTGACGATGCGACTTTTTGGATCCTCTCTTGGATCGCCACCCGGCCCGGCTGGCGCATCAGCCTGCAGACCCACAAATACATCGGGATTCCCTGATTATTGGGACATCCAATCAACGCCCTCCGTCCCCTTGCGCAGCCATTCGAGCGTTTCCGCCTGGGGAGAACCCGGTTGGGGCTGATGGTTGTACGTCCAATCCGCCCGTGACGGCAGGCTCATGAGGATGCTCTCGGTGCGTCCACCGGAGACAAGCCCGAAACGGGTGCCCCTGTCGTGGACGAGGTTGAACTCCACATATCGACCCCGGCGGAGCCCTTGCCAGGCCGCATCGTCTGCCGAGACGAATTGTTGTACAAAAGGAGCCGCGCGCCGCTGGTAAATGCTGGCATACTGGCTGGCCAGGTCCACGCAAAACGCCAAAGCATCGCTGCGGTCGGCCGCTCCATCACGCCCCATGTGGTCGAAAAAGATGCCCCCTACCCCACGCGATTCGCCGCGATGCGGGCTGTAGAAGTAGCGGTCGGCCCAGCGCTTGAAGGTGGGGTAGTCGGCCACGCTGTGGCGGTCACAGACGGCCTTGAGGTCTCCGTGAAAGGCCTTGGCTTCTGCGGGAATGACGTAGTGCGGGGTCAGGTCTATGCCGCCGCCAAACCACCAAGTGCCATCGTCGAGGGTGAAATAGCGCACGTTCATGTGGATGATGGGCACATGCGGATTGCAGGGATGGAGCACGCTGGACACGCCTGTGGCGGCAAAACGCTTGGCCGCCGTCCCCAATTGCTCGGCCAGTGCCGCATTGACATCGCCCTCCACTGCCGAGAAATTCAACCCGCCCTTTTCGATGACACGTCCTTCGGTGAGGATGCGCGTGTCCCCACCCCCGCCCGCGGAGCGATCCCAGGCATCGCGGGTGAGTTTCACCTCATCATCAAAAGTCTGCAGCGCCGCAATCTGCGCTTCCTGAACGCCGGCAAAAGCGGATTGAACCTGCTTGAGAAAACCTGTGTCCATCATCTCGGCGCAACAGTCTCTGAAAGGCCGGAAGAGGCGTTGTGGCGGTTGACTTCAGTCCATTGATATCCCTCCTGTCGCATGAGCCGCACGGCCCCATTGATCAATCCATCGCGGTCTCCGCCGGCGGGCACCCAAAAGAACCGATGGAGCCCCCCGTCTACATTGGGCTGGGGATGAATGAGGTGCGCCCCAACAGCCATGCGCTGGGCCCATCCCGGTCCGTGTCCAGCCGTCCATGCCATGGCTTCGCGCAACAGATCATGCGCCAACCAGCCGTACGCACCTGCATCTCCGCCCCGAAGCCTGGCCAACTCACGGGCCAAACAGAAATGCACCGAATCCAATCCGTCATACACAGAGGAGTCCGCCAGGGTCCCGTAACCGTCCACGACGGTGAAACCGACCCTTTCCCTGAGGTCGTGGTCAAAAAACTCAAATGCCCGCCAAGACTTGTCGGTGTAAAGGACGAAATCCAAGGAGTCGCCCAGTTGCATTTCAGTCTGCAACACACCCGCCAAGGACCTGTTTGCCTTTCCACCCGGCACGACGAGCACGTTGCGGCGCACATCGGTCAAGGAGTCTCTGATCGAACCCAGCCCCTTGGATTTGACTTCCACCTCACTCAGCATGAGCAGGCTGTCTTTTGCGGATTCCGCGTCCCATGCCCCTCTGAAAGCCGCTTCCGCTTGAATGTTGCGGATGTCGCCTGTGGCCAGCAGCAACACCTTCTCCCCGCGGTGCTGCGCGGCAATGTGACGGGCCAACCCTTCCATCCGCTGTACCACCGGCACATAGGGCATGACCACACCAGGGGCATTTTTGGTCAAGCCCTCACCGAGATCCGTCAAAGCCAAGTGCACGGCCTGCTCCATGCCCGCCCAACGGCGCACTTCCTGGAACTGCGTGCGCTTGAGTGGGCCTATGGCCAAGTGCACCGGGGCGCCAAGGTCCACCAAGTCCTGCGGACTGCACAACAGCGCACCGGAAGTGTCCCGTCCTGTATCCATGTAACGCACCTTGAAATGGGCGCCCAATGGCCGCTCCGTGGAGAGTGCCAACGCAATGCCAGCTGCACAGTCTTGGGCAATTTGTCTCAGGCGCCGCTCTTGTCGCCCCAGGCTATCTCGCCCTCCGTAGAAGGGCAGGAATACGGCGACTCGGACAGTGTCCAGCGACCAGGTTGGGGGCTGGGGACGGGGACGGGGTTGGCCCAATGAATCTGACTTGGCGGAATTGACCCGCTCCAAAATCCCGGGCAACCCAGCGCCCGTCTTCCCGGGAATGGAGTCGGAAACCGTGCCTTGCTCCGTCACGATGTCCGGGGGCTTTTCCCCTGAAGGCTCCGGCGGGTCTGTGGATTCACCCGCTGGCTGCTCTTGGGCATTGGACCAAGGAATGCGCAGCGTATCGCCCTTTCTGATGCCACTCTCGGCCCAAGGATTCAGATCGAACAAGGCATTGAGGTCTACCCCGTAAGCCTTGGCGATGCTGTAGGCCGTCTCCTTTCGCTGCACAGTATGCAACTGCTTCGTCTGCGCTTCCATCCCGAGGGAGAAGAGCAACAGGCACGCGAGGGTCCATCCGATGGAGAAGCGGCGTTTCATTCCCATTCTATCGTCGCTGGCGGTTTGGAGGAGATGTCATACACCACGCGGTTGATGCCGCGGACTTTGTTGATGATGGCATTGGAGACCTCTGCGAGAAAAGCATGGGGGAAATCTACCCAATCCGCGGTCATGCCATCTGTGGACGTCACGGCCCTGAGGGCCACGGCCTGCTCGTAGGTGCGTTCATCGCCCATCACCCCAACACTTTGGACAGGAAGCAGGATGGTCCCTGCCTGCCAAACGGTGTCGTAGTATCCGTGCTCGCGCAGCTTGTCGATCCAAATGCGGTCGGCGTCCTGCAACAGCCGGACCTTCTCTGGGGTCACCTCGCCCAGAATGCGGATGCCGAGGCCCGGCCCGGGAAAAGGATGCCTGCCCAACAACTGGGCATCAATGCCCATCTCGCGGCCCACTCTGCGGACTTCATCCTTGAACAACATGCGCAGGGGCTCCACGACCTCCAGCTTCATGAAGTCGGGCAAGCCCCCGACGTTGTGGTGCGATTTGATGGTGGCACTGGGGCCACCTGTAGCGGAAACGCTTTCAATGACGTCGGGATAAATCGTGCCTTGTCCCAGCCACTTGACCCCATCGAGTTTGCCACTTTCCTCGTCAAAGACATCGATGAAGGTGGCACCTATGGCCTTGCGCTTGCCTTCGGGATCCGTTTCGCCCGCCAGGGCTGCATAAAATCGATCGGCAGACCGGACGCCCTTGACATTCAAGCCCATCCCGCCGTAGCCCTCAAGTACCTCTTCAAACTCGTTTTTGCGCAGCAGCCCATTGTCTACAAAAATGCAGTGCAAGCGGTCCCCTATGGCCCGGTGCAGCAGGACCGCCGCCACGCTCGAATCGACACCTCCACTCAAGCCCAAAACCACACGGTCTGACCCGAGTTTCTCACGCAGCTCCTCCACGGTGGTGTCGACAAAGTGGGCGGGCGTCCAATCGGCGGCACAGCCACAGATTTCGTGAACGAAGTTGCGCAAGAGGGTCAGCCCTTCCTCACTGTGGTACACTTCCGGATGAAATTGGATGCCCCATGTGGGCTCCTCTTGGTAGGCAAAACCCGCGTATTCCACATCGGCCGTCGAACAGGTCACACTCGCCTGCGCCCCTGCGTTTTGGATGGTATCGCCGTGGCTCATCCAGACCTGCTTGCCGGCGTTCATGCCCGCGAACAGCCGGTCTTCGGTATTTACTTGCGTCAGGTGGGCCCGGCCGTATTCCCTCGAATTACTGGCCTCCACCGCACCGCCTCCATGCTGGGCGAGCCATTGGGCCCCAAAGCAAACGCCCAGAACCGGCCACCTGCCACGGACCCCTTCCAAGTCGGGCGCCGGGGCCTCTGTGTCGCGCACGCTGAAAGGACTGCCCGAAAGAATGACCCCTTTCCAGCGGCGGCCCAGGTGATCCTCTTCAGGCGGCGTCTCGAGCAAAGCGCGCCAAGGGCCATTCCAAGGCTTGATTTCAGCATAGGTGTTGAGCTCTCTGACCCTGCGGGCGATGAGCTGCGTGTACTGCGAACCGAAGTCGAGAATGAGAATGCTGTCCATGGATATCCGGTGAGCAGACGAAATTAGGGTCGACAGAAGTGCCATTCACATGAACGCATCCCGCACATCTGTGTTGTTTTGCACCATCAATGCACGCCCCATGCTCATCCAGCCTGACACCCCCTCTGCCCTCCCCCTCATTCCAGGTATGAAAAACCGCCGGCTGGTGCTCGCCAGCGCTTCTCCGCGCAGGCAAGCGCTCATCAGCGCCTTGGGCATCCCCTTTGAATTGCGGCCTGTAGACGTAGAGGAAGTCTACCCCGATGAACTCCAAGGCCCCGATATTCCTCGGTTCTTGAGTGAATTGAAAGCCAAAGAGGCCGCGCGCGGCATGTCACCGGAGGAGTTGATCATTACCAGCGATACTGTCGTGCAGATCGACGGCCTGACTTTGGAAAAGCCCCAATCCCGGGAAGAAGCTGCGGACATGTTGCGGCGGCTATCGGGCCGCACGCACGAAGTCACGACGGCATTTTGCCTCGTCGATGGCCGGCATTCGGACCGCATCACAACCGATCACGACACGGCGTCAGTGTCTTTTGGACACGTTAGTGATGAATTGGCTTCTCATTACATCCAATTCCACCAGCCCTTCGACAAAGCCGGCGCTTATGGCGCCCAAGACCTCATCGGCATGTGTGGCATCCATTCTTTGAAGGGCAGTTTTTACACAGTCATGGGGCTCCCGATGCACAAAATTTTTTCCGCGCTACAATCCCTTGATTAACAGTATTTTTCAATTGAAGCGAAGAAATCCCGTTTACTTTTTTTGCAAATTCCTTGAACAAGCCTCCGGCGCTTCGGTTTTGGTGTGTACGTTGAACACGTTCAAAACCATACACAACAAATGAACTTTTCTTTAATCCTTGCCGATGCTTCGCTCTACATGAGTGAGCACTTCGGCTCCCTGACCAGCTTCACGTTCTTCGTGGGCTGCATGGCCATGATGGCCGCTTCTGTCTTCTTCTTCCTCGAAATGGGCAGCGTAGACAAAAAATGGAGGACATCACTGTTGATTAGTGGTATCATCACATTTATCGCATTCGTGCATTACTACTACATGCGCGATTATTACCTGGCCACAGGGGACAGCCCCATCGCTTTCCGCTATGTGGACTGGACGCTGACGGTTCCGCTGATGTGCGTGGAATTCTACCTGATCACAAAAAAGGCAGGTGGAACCATGGGCCTCATGTGGAAGCTGATTTTTGCATCCGTCATCATGTTGGTCACGGGATACTGGGGTGAAGCATTGGATCAAAGCAACGCTTGGCTCTGGGGTCTATTCTCCGGTATTGCTTACTTCTACATCGTTTACCTCGTCTGGTTTGGTGAGGTGAAGCAATTGGCCGCCAACGCAGGTGGAGCCGTGGCTGATGCCAACAAGTGGCTCGGCTGGTTCGTTTTGGCAGGATGGGCGATTTACCCCATTGGCTACATGGCAGGAACCGGAGATTTCGGTGGTGGTCAGTGGTACCAAGGTCTCTTCAACCTCGACATGGACGTCATCTACAACATCGGTGACGCCATCAACAAGATCGGATTCGGTCTGGTGATTTACGCTCTGGCTATCAAGGATAGCGGCAAGGGCTGATCCCTCCGCAATCCAGCAAGGAAACCGGGCCCACCCCTTTTCGGGGGTGGGCCTTTCCTTTGCGCCATGTTTGGCCTTGCCTTTCCCACCTTTCGGGACGCGCACAATGTGCGCAGATGGACGCTCGCCCTGCTGGCGGCGGGCACCCTCTTGGCCATGGCACTGGGGCATTGGATGCCTGCGGCACAGGCCCCCTTGGCAGTGGCGCTGATCATGGTCATCGGGCTGCAACACGGTGCGCTGGACCACATTCTGCACGCCCACATCCATGGAGACCCCGAGGGGCCACTTCGTCAGTCTTTTGTGCTGCCCTACGTCGCTGGAATCGGCCTGTGCTGGGCCGCTTTCGAATGGGTACCCCCACTCATGTTGGGCGTCTTCCTGCTGGTGAGCGCGTACCACTTTGGCATGTCACACCTCCGGATTGATGCCATGCGGAGAAACACCGCCCCCTCGCCGCTGGCAGGTACGGTGATGGGCCTGGTCATCATCGCACCTTTGGTCCTCAGGCCCGATGCACTTGCCGTGCTCGACACCTACGGCTGGGACCTCTCGCCGGGATTCAGCAAACGGTTCCTCCCCCTGCAGCTGGCTTCGGGAGCAGGGCTCTTCCTTGCAGTCTTTCTGCACCGCCAATGGGGCACTGGATGGTTGCCTCTGGCCGGCGTTGTCCTCGCTTGGGCGGTGGATGACCTGCTGCTCGCCTTTGCGCTGTATTTCGCGTTGTGCCACTCCCGCGAGGCGTTTTTCGAGGAGTTTGTGGAAAGGCAATCCGTGGCGCGGGACTTCAAAGCGCTCTATGTGCGGAGCCTCCCCTTGACAGCAGTATTCACTGCGATGGCGGGCGCCGTGTTGTGGGCGCTATCGGCGGGGCTCATCGGTGAGCGCAGCGCCCTGAGTTTTTTGCTTGCGGGAACCCTTCCACATATTGCCGTTTTGGAAGGTTGGGTCACTGCAAGGCTCCGCTGAGCCGGCTCGGCGTCCCCCTTCGCACCTCACAGGGCCTCACGAATTTGACTAACTTCTCGGAAATTTACCACATGAAATACCTACCTACAATCGCCCTGTTTGCCCTGTTCGCCGGGCTTACTTCTTGCAATCAAGACACAAGCTGCACTTGCGAAATCGCAGGAGAAACCACCACCTCTACCTGTGAGGGATGCACAGGCGATGAGCTCGCAGATTTCGAAGCCGCCTGCACAGCCAGCGACGCCGTGGCCCAGTTGGTCGGCGGCAGCTGCGCGATCGACTAAAAGGTGGCTACAGCCGATAAAAAGAGGCGCCTGCGGGCGCCTTTTTTCATGGCACCAACCTCACCCTACCCGTGCCCTTTACGACAGCACCAATGGGCCCGTGATGGCAACCGCTTTCAAGGAGCACCGCTTCCACCTCGGCGCGGCTACTGGCGGCTGCAGCAATGAGCAGCCCACCACTGGTTTGTGGGTCGCACACAAGGTCCCGGTCGAAAGGCGTCGCCCCTTCGGCGACCAGGTGCGCTCCATAGCTTGAGAAGTTGCGCCGCGTGCCCCCGGGAATGCACCCGGAAGCATGGTATGCGGCCAGGCCCTCCCGGTCCAATGTGGGCAGGATTCCGGTCTCCAAAACGAGGTCTACGCCCGTCACCCGGGCCATCTCCAAACCGTGTCCTGCCAAGCCAAAGCCGGTCACATCAGTCATCGCATGCACCCCATCCAATGCACCCAATGCAGTCCCCACTGCATTCAGTCGCGTCATGTTGGCTTCGGCGGCAGCCAGGTGGTGAGGCTGCACCATTTCCTTCTTTTGGGCGGTCGTGACCATGCCCACGCCCAGCGGCTTGGTGAGATAGAGCAGGTCCCCCACCTCTGCGCCCCCATTGCGCTTGAGCCGCGCGATGTCCACGCGGCCGGTGACAGCCAGGCCAAAAATTGGCTCTGGTGAGTCGATGCTGTGGCCTCCGGCAAGCGGAATGCCGGCCTCCGCGCACACGGAGCGCCCGCCTTCGAGCACCCGCCCGGCCACTTCGGGATCGAGCTTGTCCACCGGCCAACCGAGGATGGCGATGGCCATCAATGGACGTCCTCCCATGGCATAGATGTCACTGATGGCATTGGCCGCTGCGATGCGGCCAAAAGTGTGTGCATCGTCCACGATGGGCATGAAAAAATCTGTGGTCGAGACGGCGGCCGTACCGTCGCCCAGATCGTAGACCGCTGCATCGTCCCGTGCACCATGTCCCACGAGCAGCTGCGGATCGTCGGCCTGTGTGCCGAGTTCTCCGAGGATACGGTCGAGCACGCCAGGGGCAATCTTGCACCCACAGCCCGCTCCGTGGCTGTATTGGGTCAGTTTGACTGAATCGTTGTCCATGTGGACAAAGGTGGGTCAGAGACCCATGCCGTCAGCAGCCCGCACCAACCGCTCTGCGCACGCTTCGATGGACATGCCCTGCGCGTCTACCGGATGCCGGTTGTCCCCTGCCCGCTTCTGCAAACCGTGCTCATAGGTGCGGTCGTAATATTCCAATGCTATCCGCGCGCCGGTGGCCAAATCACCATTGTCCAAGGCCACCAGCGCCTGGTCTGTCTGCGCCCCGCCCAATTCGCTGCGGATGGCATTGAACCCCTTGCGCAGCAAAGCCCCATCATAGCTGCCGTACATGCCCACGAGGTGCTCCACGCGGTCATCGGTGCTCCGGAGCATCTCCAGGGCAGGACAGGCGATCATGCGCTTGTAGAAAGGCTCAGGCAGGTGCACGTTGCCGATGCGCCGGCTTTCGTTCTCCACCCAAATCCGGCGGCCAGCATCGAGCGCAGTCAAGGCCTCGGCCAGCAGGTTGCGAAAATGCGCTGAAGTGGGTTGGGCGTGTTGCTCGAGGTTGCCAAACGCCGAACCAAAATGCCGAGCGAGCCCTTCGAGGTCCACCACCTGCTCCCCACGGGCAGCCAGGGCGTGTACCACGGCTGTTTTGGCCGACCCCGTGTAGCCGCCAATGCGAACCAAGGGCCAATCCTGCCCCATGAACTCAGGCAGCGATTGCTTGTACGCCTTGTATCCGCCTTCGAGCAGGACCACCGGCAAGCCCGCCGTGCGCAGCAGCCACCCCATGGAACCCGAGCGCATGCCGCCGCGCCAACAATACAAGTGCAGGGGCCGCCGATCGGGCTCCGCCGTGAACAGCGCCTTGGCGCGTCGCACAGTGTCCGCCATGCGTGGTCCGATGAACTCCAGCCCTTTTTCTACAGCCTCCTCGCGTCCAACTTGCTTGTAAATGGTGCCCACCTGGGCGCGTTCAGCATCGTTGAACAAGGGGAAAGAAACGGCGCCAGGAATGTGGTCCTCGGCGTATTCTCCAGGTGAGCGCACATCCAGCAACAGCGCACCTTTCTCCCTCGCACCAGCGAGGAATTCATCCACCTCCACCTTTCTTTCCGGAACGGCCATGGGGCGCAAGTTAGACCCCCCTCATCAGGAAGGGCATTTTTGATTGTCCTCAGTGTGGCATGGCATCCGGTACAGTACCAAATGCGCGAATCAAGGAAACAACGCCCCAGTGCAGCACGGAAATCAAGCCAAAACTGAGGTAAACATCAAGGAATGAAGGCAGCATCATATCGAATCCGGTTGGAATCCAATATACGGAAGAAGCCGCCTTTAGGTTACACTTTATGAAGCCCCGCTGGTTGCTGGGCATGTGGCGAATTCAGGCCGGCTCTGGCAGCTTGAAATCAAACAGGCCGTTGCGCAGGTGTTCGGGTGAGCTTTCAAAGCCCCAACCGAGCAAAGCGCCGACGACCTCCTCTCTGGAGAAGTCCACGTTGCGCGCTTCAGGAGCGCCCCAGTCAAAGACATGGCGCGGCAACCAAGACTCTTCAGCCAGCCTTTGCAGCATGGCCTCACCGGTATCCACCACACCATTTCCTTTCACGGCAAGCAAGGCGCCGAGGTCTTCGAGCAGCGCGCGCTTGTCCTGAGCGAATGGCGCATGGTCGCCCGGCCGATTCTCGTCGAGGAAGGCGTCAAAATGCGCCGTATTTCCATCCTCGAAATAGCGGAAACAAGCCCGCTGCAGCCACAGGTCGCCAAACAGGATCTGCGCCAGCCAATACTGCGTCCAGGCATTCCAGGTACCGAAGTCAGCCATGGAGGCGTATGCCTGTGAAATGGTGCCGTCGGCGTGGTTCCATTGGGTGCGGTGCAACACCTCCATCTTGGCAAAGGCCGCGGTAGAGAAATCGCCCTTCTTGACCGGCCCCTCCTCCTTGCCAAATGCAGAAAGCAGGTGGCGCGCGCCATAATAGACGCTTTCGAAGGTGTGGATCAAGCCGTTGGAGTACAGCGGGTCGATGAACCCAAAAGTCGAAGGTGCTGTGAAGTGCCTTTCCCCTACCGACTGTCGCGATGAGTATTGTAGGCGTCCCGTGCGGGTAAAGGGCATGGTGACCTCGATGCCTTCCATGTGGCGCTCCATGTCCGGGTACCCCGCGATAAAGGAGTAAAACTCCTCCTCTGCGGTTTTGGTCGCGTCTTCGGGGTGAATCCGCGGGTCGAGCATCAGCCCCACGCTGGCCTTGCGGGAGGAAGACCGGGAGAAATTGTCGAATGGAATGACCCACATCCAACCGCCATCGAAGACGTGGTGAAAGGTGCCCTCGTGCCATTTGCGGCCTTTGGACGGCGCTTCCATGATGTTGTCAAAAGGCTGCAACCCTTCGACGTGGGCAAAAATGGCGCGGCTGTGGGTCTTGGCTTCGGGCGCCTCGGCTCTGTATCCGCGCTGCTCCACCAGCTTGGAACCCCGTCCCGAGGCATCCACGAAGTAGGCGCCGCGGTACTCTTTCGAGGGGCAGGAAATCACCACGCCATCTGCGCCGATCTGGACATCCGTGATGGGCGTCTCCTCTGCGTAATCCGCGCCGTACTTGATGGCGGCATTTAAGAGGAACTGGTCGACCTCCTCCCTGTAGAGGTGACTCTCACTGTAGAAAGGCAGGTGGGGCGGGACCAATTGATGCAGCTGGGGCGCTTTGAGCGGTTCTCCGGCAATGTGGTGGGCAAATCCAATGCTGTGCTTGAGGCCGCACGAAGGGGTGATGTGATCGACAATGCGGTCGGCATGACTGAGGTGGCCGATTTCGGGTATCCCGAAACGCTCCCCAATGATGAAGGGCCAAATGGCGCTTTGTGGCAAAAGGGCTTCGCCCAATGCGAAGCGGGGATGCTTGCCACGCTCAATCACCAGCACGCTCAAACCGGACTTGGCCAAAATGCCCGCGAGTGAGGTTCCGTAGATGCCAGAGCCGGCGATTATAACATCGTACTGATTTTTTGCTGTGCTCATTGGACCATTGGTTGCAAGCTAATATCGCTGATTCCGAGCTAAATGACAATGACATTCATCATAGAATCCCCTCAAAATATGCTGCCGGAAGACGGATTTTGCCATCCCGCGAAGGCGCGGTGCGCAGCGCAGGCCTGAACGGGTCAGCGCACGACGAAGCGGGCGGTGCGCCTGTGCCCCCCTTCAGTGAAGGTCAGGGAATACACCCCTGGGGTCCATTCATCGGTGGGCAGTGTCACCGGCAAGGAAATGCCATCGGCCGCATGGACGGCCTGTCCATCCGCCCCAAAAACACAGAGATTGCCCCACCCCGAACCTTTCAACACGGCAGGTCCGGATGCTGGATTGGGCGTCACAAGGAGCGCGTCTTCTTGAGAAAAGACCGGTGGCGCGACATCCAAAACGGGGCCTGGGCCATCGTTGGGCCAAGGCATGGGCGCGGCCACCAAGGTGCATGTGCCATTGGAGGCTGTGAGGGTATAAATTCCTGGCACCGATGGCGCAAATGCGCTACCGGAGCCGACTTGCTCTCCCTCGAGGTACCACTGGAAATTCACGGGCCCTGTGCTACCATCGATCACCGCCGCCAGGCCATCGCCCTCCGGGACCGCCATGACCACGGCGCCGCCCATGCAAGGGCCAAACATGGCAAAGAAGGTGTCATCACCCTCAAGCTCTACCTCTACGAAGGGGTCGGCGGGATCGACCAAGCCCAAATTGGTATGCAGGTTGTCCTGCCAACCCAAGAAGCCCTGACCGGGGCCAGGAATGGCCGCGATTTGGATGGGGCATTCCCCAAAGTATCCCGCGGTCCATCCCGTTCCGAGGTCCGACATGCCGTTGACCTGCACCTCACCGGCAAACGGGGGCGACCAAGTCAATGTCAGCTGTTTGGTGCCGTTGAACCCGAAATGATCTTGGACAAAAAAGAGGCTGGGCTCGATCCGAGCGGCGTTGTTGTCATTGAGCAGCTCCAAGCGGTACTGCCAATAGTCCACCGAAGCCGGCGAGTCCCACATGTCTATGTGCCGCTGCATGGCAGGCGCTATGGAATTGGCCGCGGCCGTCAAGCGCGTATTGAACCTCACAGGCTCAAAGGTGGTCGCCATCAAATCGCAATACCGCGTAGCGAAACCGCACCCCAACTCCGGGTCCTGCAGCACCTTTTCGAACAAGGCGCTGTAGGACGACGGGTAGGGTGGGTCGATGGTCAATTGCAGATAGTCCTCCCACGCACTGGTGCCCCAAGCACCGAAACAGGCATCGAGGTCATACAGTATGGCGCGCCACTTGCCGTCACCCTCGAGGCTCCGGAAATACTTGAAGTTTTTGAGGCCCCAAGGCGCCGTCATCCAGTCCACATTCTGTCCGTGGATTTCGAATATGTGGTAGTCGAAATATGACAAGACGTCGAAATTGTCTTCGAAGGCCTCCCGGAAAGCTGTTCCACCACTGGGAAGGGCCAACATGGGATTGACACACGCTTCCCAAGCATGGGGCGAACCGTTGAGCGACACCCACTGGTTGTGGAGGTCCACCCATTTTGCATCCCAACCAAAATTGTCCTCGACAAACTGCTCGTCTGATTTTTCTCGGGCACCGTAAACACCCCAGTAATCGCCATTGAGGTAGACTTCTACTGGTCGCCACGCGGAGGCTACGGCATGCGTACCCAGGGCGAGCTCACCGAGAAAGGCGTCTTGGATTTTGTTTTCCCAACTGGCTTGCCCTCCGTTGCGCAGGTTGAGGTTGCCAAAGGCCCCGATGTCAGGCTTGGAGGTAAATACCGCGTGCTCCAGCTTGCCGGTGTATTGGGGTTTGAAATCAATGCGGAACGAGCGCTGGGGCTCTGCCCGGGACCATCCGCCGTGGATTTCGAGGTCGAAACGCGCGGAAGCAATGGGGTCACCTGCATCATCGAACCACTCCAGCCGGCTCTCCTTGGACCAAGGCTGCCAAAAGTTGGCCCCCATGAAGGGGTAATCCTGGCCTGCGTTGGGGCCCAGTACATAAATGCCGGTCTCCCAATCCCACAGGTGGTCAGGGTGGGTCACAATGCTCACCCGCTCAAGGGGCGTCGTGGGCTCCGCCACGAAATAGGTACGGTCCACGGTTGCGCTCGGAATCCAGCCTTCGGCAAACGCGCGAATGGACAGGACAATGGTCTCCCCAGGATTCCAGGTACCGGTAAAGACAGGCGAGGATGCGGTGGGCTCACTGCCGTCTGTGGTGTAGCGCAGCACCATGGGAGGTTGGAATTGTCCCGGCGGTCCAGACAATGTGCCGCTGGAGGCCGTGACCGCTGGTGGTCCGGGGTAATGTCCTGAGGCGGGCACTACGTGGGGACTCGGGAGGGTGCCCGCCAAACAGTCGGGGCCGTTGTTGGCGCCCGGAGTGGGGGTGGAATACCAACACCAATCATCGGGACCGGTGCCGCTGCGCCCCAGCGTGTAGCCCGATCGGATCTCGAACGGCAAGGTGGTCATGTCGATGATGTTGTCGTCGGCATCGCTCAAGATCAACGGCTCCCCCGGCTTGAGCTTGAAGTTGGTGTGCAACCCTGGTGCATCGGCCACCCACCAGTTGGGCAGGGGGTTGAATGGTGCGATGGCTTCCTCAGCGCGGGCCACAGCCAAAAAGGGCCGGATGCTCAAGTCACTGGAGTTGGTGTTTTCGTTGTGGACTTGGACGGCGAGGACATTGGCGCCTTCCACCAGCCACTCTTTGGGGTCGAACCCCACATGCTCAGGGGTCCCTCCCCCATACAGCGTCGCCTCGTTCAGCCCCGAAGACTGGGCGTCGAACCCAACAGATTGTTCCATCATGGTTTCGGAGCGAAAGAGCTCGTGCCCATTGAGGTAAACGACGCATCCGTCGTCGTAATCCACGGCCATCATACCGTGGACAAGGCTGGCCACGTCGGGTACGGTGAAGGTGCGCCGCAGGAAGACCACATCGGCTTCAGGGAGTACAGTACCGTCGTCGCCGTCGCCATATCCGAATCCTCCTGGCCCCGTCAACCAGGCCGTGTCGTCAAAATCCAAGCGCCGCCAATCCGATGCGGTGGGTCCGCTGGGCAGGTGGTATTTCCACAAATCCTGATCCCGGACAGGGCATTCCCAGTGATGGACCGGACGGACGTCACGGCCGGAGGCGAAGACGACCAAGCGCTCATCGGGGGCCAATGCGACATCGGGAAGGGGCCACTTGGACCAATCCGCCCCGTCATCCGTAAGCCGGAGCCCGTTCAAACTCACCGGTGCGGCACCCGCATTCCACAGCTCAATCCAATCCTCCTGCTCTCCCAGAACATCCGTCAATGTGCCGTAGGGCGCGGCCTCTCCAATCTGGACTTGGGCCCGCATGCCATGATTCAATGGCATACACCAAAACGCCACCACGGCGGCGGCGATTCTGACCCAATGAGACTTCCCCTCTAACATGCTTACAAAGTACGTGCGCCTCCGAAAATGAGCACGTCCAAAGGCCTGTGATGTTCTCGAAACACCCCAGGGGGGGCTTGGGGTTGCATGGGTTGCTGTTGATGAGGGCCCATGCCCGCTGCCGGACGGCTCTGGGGTAAGTCAGGCCTTTCAAAACCATCTAATTCATCCTATTCCCTTTCATTTTAGAGAAATAAGCCCGTTGCCGATTGCAAATGGCTTAGTTTCGCGGCTCAATTTTTAAGTTATTTACCCATGCAGGGCACAGTTAAATTTTTCAACGACGACAAGGGCTACGGCTTCATCACTCCCGATGACGGGTCCAAGGATGTCTTCGTCCACGTCAAAGCAGTCACCGGCGACATCGCCGACGGCTCAGCAGTTAGTTTCGACATCAAAGAAGGTCCCAAGGGCCTCAATGCTGTCAATGTTCAGGTCCTCTGAGGCCTAGTTAAGTCCCTGCGAATACCGCATACACTGCCCACCTCGGTGGGATAACGATAAAGAAAAGGGCTGGCTTGCGCCGGCCCTTTTTATTTGCCCCTGGCCTGGGATTACTTTGGTCAGATGGCGTGGATCAAATGGGGTGCCTTGCTCTTGGTATGGCACGTGGCGGCTTTTGTGGTCTTTGTGGTGCCCCATGAAATCATGCGTGGCGACCACGTCGACGGATTCATGCGGCCACTGTTGCTGCTGGGATTGACGGCCTATTGGATTGTCTACAGGCAACTGGTGCGCGCAACAGGCCCCGCGCATCCGGTTCTGGTGCCCTGGCTGCTGGGCTTCCATATGCTCTTTTGGGCAGAGATGATCATGGAAGCCGTCGTCTTTACGGCATTGGATTTCCACAACACCGAAGCCAACGACCCCTATTTCATCGCCTTTTGGGTCCTTGTCGCCACATGGCTCATCGGCGGGTGGCCCTGGCTGAAGCGCCGTCAAAAAGGCGCGCGGGACTGAGTCTTCGCCAGGGCATGTGCTATTCCGCCTCCTGCAACGCGGCGAGCATGGCGCCGATGTCGCCATAGAGTTGGGTCATCCAAATCTTGCCATCGGCATCGAACTCCCACGCTTCGTAGAGCGATACCTGCAAGGTTTTCCCGGCCATGCTGTCTGTAGCCGCTCGGGTATACGCCCAATCGAAGTAGACGCGCACCGAGCCGTCCACCTGATTTGTCACAGGATCGACACCGGGCAACAACACGATGTCGGACAGCAGCGCCATATCATAGGCCGCCCACGCGCGCTTCCAACCTGCCCAAGCCTGCTCCAACGGCACCGTGTCCGTCTGCCCGAACCGCGTTGGCGTCCAGATTGCACTGTCGGCGAAGTGCGCCAAGGCGGCATCGCTCTCCGCATCGAAGTCGAGGATGAGCTGGCGGGCCGTTTCGGCATTGCGTTCAAAGCGGGCATACGCCGCTTCCACATCGGATGTTGTGGCCTCCCCTTGGGGTGCGCAGGAAGACAACAGGACAATCAAAGAGAAACACACATCTGGTCGCATGGAGGAATTTTGCGACCAAGGTCCAATGCCGGAGCACCAAAATGACTCTTCACATTGTGATGTAGGATAAATCTTACACCCCAAGGATTTAACTCTTCTGATTTCCAATAGCTTGGGTCAAATCAATCGTTGACGCTGTTGCGTCGCAACACCTTACTATGGAAAATGAAATGCTGATCCCCATGGCCTTGGCCGGGATTTTTACGGCGCTTGCCGTACTCGGCGTCCTTCGACGCAACCCCCTGTTCGTCCGCCTTGGATTCTTTCTCTTCGGCGGCATGATTGTCACCTTCAACTTGCTGGGTCTCCTGGCAGGCGAAGTCATGTATGAAGGAGGCCTGGTCGAAATCATGTCCATCGGCATCTTCCTGTGCCAGACCATCATCGCCTATCCGGTGGTGCCCCGTGACATGGACTTCAACGACCCCGCCATCAAGACGATGGGACTTCGCATCACCATGACCCTGATGATCATCAACGCCACGGCCACCTGGATGATTCTGGCCATGCCGGAGTTTCCCCCGATCGCTGCGCTGTTCCACGGCATTCTCGCCCTGATCATGGGCATGCGCATGGTGATGATTGCCACCGGACAGAACCCTCCCGTGCACAAATAACCCCCCTCCAAAATGAACCTTTCTCTTGTTTTCAAGGCCTCTGCAGCGGTGCTGTTCATCAACGGACTCATGGCCTTGTTCATGACCGACTCATTTATGTCAATGGCGGGCTTTGAAGTGACCGCCGACATGCACACCCTTGGTCAATTCATGGGGGTCACCTTCCTCATCTTCGGCATCATCGCCTGGAAAACGGTCGACCTCGCTGGTGACAACCTGGCGGCTTTCGGCAAGGTCTACGCCCTGGCCGAATTCATGTGGGTCTGCATCATTGGATACCACGTGGCCACGGGCGTCGCAGGTGGCGCTACCGCCATGGGCAACTTGGTCATCAGCACCCTGTTTGCCGTCCTTTTCTTCCTGACGAGCCGCGAATGACACCCTTCATTTTGCACAGAAAAGGAGCGGCTTCGGCTGCTCCTTTTTTTGTTTAGACGAGTTCGTCTACCACGTGTTTGGCCGCCAGCCAGCCCGTCTGCACGGCGCCTTCCATGTAGCCCCAGTGGTCTCCGCTGAAAGCCTCGCCGATGAAGCCGAGGTTGTCTACAAAGCCCACCTGGCGCTCATCCGCATCGCCCTCGAAATAGAAGTGGTCCATGGCCGCGGTGTACTGTCCGCGATTCAGGCAGGAATAGCTGCCACCGTAATGCTGTTCCTGCCCCCAATTGATGGCCCACGCTGCGCTGTTTCGCGCTCCTGCGAGATTGGGGGACAGTGGGGCCCATTGCTCTGCAAAGCTGTCGGCCACCGCAGCGGCCGCATTGGGGTCCACAGCATCGCCCGCATCGCCGCCGAGCAAGAAGGTCAGTGATCCGTCGCCCGCTGTGAGGGCGTTGGAGTCCCAGCACGTCTGGAAGCCGGCATTGGTCAGCGCCTCACCGTTGTAACCCTCAGCGCGCCAAGGTGTGCCGTTGAATCCCGCGATGACCTTGGCATGCGCCCCCATGCCCGCTTCGGCGATGAAGGTCTGCAGCGAAGCCGGCAATTCCACCCCTTCAAATTGCACTTGCCGCAAGGCAGGCAGGGGCATGCCGAGCAATACGATGTCCACCTCTATGTCGTCCATTCCATCAAATCCGAGGACAAAGCCGCGGCCCTGACTCCGAACAGCGGCCAGTCGGGCGCCTGTGGTGAGTTGGCCGCCGCCGGTTCCACCGAGGGCCGCCACCATGGCCTGCACGAGGGACTGCGTCCCTTCGCTGAAAGTGTAACGCTCGGTGCCCTCCGAGGCGGTGGAACCGTCCTGCACCTGCGGCAGGTCCTCCACGAAATGCAGGGCCGAAATTTGTGACGGCGGCTGTCCGAATTCGGTGAGCATGGCCACCTCCAGCACCGCCCTCAGCACACCGCCAATGCCCATCATGTCCCAGTATTCCATGGTGGTCAGTGCATCCAAAGACGCTGCCTTGGTGTCGTAGTCCGCCTCCAGTTCTGCGGCATCGGCGAGGAAGGTGGGCAAGAAGGGCGCCGTCGCCTCCACGAGGTCCTCAGTGGTGATTTCTTCCCCATTGAAGAGGTAGCGCATCCCATCGAGTTCACTGGTTTCCAAATCATCGAGACCCAACCCAAAGCGGTCCACCAGGCTGCGCAACCATTCGTGCTCCTGGTCGATAAACTCACCGCCCGCCTCGAAAGTCTTGCCGCCCGGCAGCACGCCTTCCACTGTGCGGGCGCGGCCACCGAATCGGTCAGAGGCTTCATACACGGTGGGCGTCATGCCCTTGTCTTGCAGCTTGAGTGCGGCCGTCAATCCAGCCAATCCACCGCCAATGACCGCCACGGTGGTGTTGGCCAGCCGGCGTTCTTTCCCGCACCCCGCGCTCGCCATCAGCGGCAACGCCGCGAGGGCCCCCATGGTTTTGAGGGCATCCCTCCGCGGCATCACTGATTTCCGAGAAGCGCGCTCCAATTGTTGCGCCACCTCGATGCCATGTTCGACTTTTGATCCTGCGCCTGTCAAGGCGGCTGCCCGGGCCATGGCCCGGTGGATCCACTGCATGTGTTTGCTTTTGGCCACGCCTCAAGGTAGGCCCTTGGTCTTTTGTCCCCCCAGGACAAATTGACTTGGAACTTCTGAGCCAACAACCACTCCGAGCCGCCAAGAAATCCGCATCAATACCCCTTGTCTTAGATTCGCTGAAAATTTTCAAAATGAACCTGCGATCTATTCTCGTTCTCTCTTTTGGCAGCGCCCTGTTGGCTGGCTGCTCTGTGGATGGCTGCACCGATGCCAATGCGACCAACTTTGACCCTGCTGCCGACAATTTCGATGGCAGCTGCCAATACGAAGGTGAAGTCGTCTTTTGGTACGGCGAGGCCACTTCTAACGCTCTGATATCCATCTACTCGAACTCTTTGAGCTTTTATGTAGATGGGCAAATTGAAGGCAGTACAGCCACGTCTCAATACTGGACTGGCGCCCCCGAGTGTGGGCAAAACGGCTCCATTACCATTACCAAAGCCCTCGGCTCGAGCACAGCATTGGCCAGCACTTACGAAGTCATTGACGACTATGGAGACTTGTGGTGGAGCGGCATCATCAACTTTGAGGCCAACACCTGCAGCTCGATCGAGCTCGTCCCTTGAAGCACCCCTTCACGTCATGCAAAGCGGCTCCAACACTTGTTGGGGCCGTTTTTGTTCTTGGCAGCGCCTCCGGACCTGCCTTGTTCTTGTGCGATCAGCGCACGAGCATGATGGTGCCCACAAGACGCTGATAATCCTCACACAGACCGGTAGCTTCAATCATGTACACGAATAAATCATTGATGTGGGAAAGGCCCTCTCCACGCGGACTTCCATTCCACCATCTTTCAGGGTCATCGGTTTCGAAAAGGGTCTCTCCCCATCGGTTTAATATCTGGAGGCGGTAAGTCTCAATGCCTGAGCCCACTGGACGCCACCCATCGTTGAAGCCATCATTACCGGGCGTGAATGCATTGGGGGCAAAGAGTGTCAACCCTTCGTCTACAGTTATCAGCTCTGATGATTCGGTTACACATCCGTCGGCATTTGTTACTTCAATCTCAAGCAAGTATTCGCCAGGTTCAGTATACACGTGCGAACGTTTTCTGGAAGCCAACACTTCATCGCCTATGGTGATTTCCAGTTGTCCCTCTCCGAAATTGAATTTGCGCTGAATGACATTCTCCGCGCCGCTCTCTTCCGCTGTGACCAACATGTCGGGCAGACAACCAGATAAAGGGTATACCACGAGGGAAGGCTCGGGCAGCTCAGTGCTATGAACGGTCACTGACTCCAGATGAGAACAGCCATTGCCATCTATCGCTTCGACAGAATAATTACCGGCAACCAAATCATCCAAAGACTGGGTGAAGGCATTGACTTCTGTCCAGACGCCGATATCATTGGGCCACACTAAGCTGCAGGGAGGTGGTCCACAAGAGTACACTGCTTCAATTCCCCCATTGCCAGATTCGCAGCTATCGATGCGGGCCACCAACTGCAAACTCGGAGGAGGAGGTGCAACAAGGGAAGTGGAATCCATCACGGTGCAACCGTTGGCGTCTTCCAGTTCAACGGAATAGGATCCTGCAGACAAATTCTCTAGCGTCAAGATGCCTCCCTCATCATCGATCACCAACGCAGAATAGCCGCCGGCGCCACCGGCAGCGCTCAGGATCTGCAGCGCCCCATCCGAGGCATCCGTGCAGCTCACTCCGAAACCGTTGTATTGGCTTAAAGGTCCTACCTCCATGGACAATGGTGGAGGCTCATTCAACGTGACCACAGAAGTGTCGCTACAACCGAGGTAATCAAAAACAACGGCCTGCAGCCCCCCTGCAGGGAGACCGGCCACTTCGCCATCATCAGCGGTCAGGGTCGTGCCATTGATGGTCCACTCCCATATATAGTTGCCTTCGGAAGAACCTCCTGAAGCCTGACCCTCTGCTGCGCCGTCTTCCGAATTTGGACAGCTGACCTCAAAACCGTTGTAATCGTTGAGAACAACATCATCCAAGTAGACCTCGTGAACAAACAAGGGAATGGTGAAATACTGGTCTGCAGAATCACACGTGCTGCGGAGTGTCATGGTGTAGTCTCCGGGCGTATTGAAGACATAGCTAATGGTGTCGGCATTGCCCGGAAACACCAAACCTCCTGGCACTTCTGGACCTTCCAATTCCCACTCTTGGAAACAGATCAACCCCACTTCAGTTGTATTGAAGAACTCCACTGGATCTCCCACGCACACCTGATTTGTACTCCATTCAAATAATGGCTCGGTGTAACACATCTGACACTGGTAAACGTCAGAGGGCTCTATTTCATTGACATTATGCGAAACGCTGGCCGCTGTCACGCTTATACTCGATACCGTTCCTTCTTCTGCCGGGTTCACGTCTACTTCCTCCGAGGTGAGAACGACTTCAGCTGATTGACAATTCACTTGTCCGAGGGAATCCGTTCGGATAAAGAGCGGGTCCATGGAACTGTCCTCATTCCCAAATACTGCGGAACTCGTGTAAGCACTGATGGTGAAGCCATCCTGTTGGTCAAACCGAACGCCGATGCCTTTGTCCCTTTCACTTCCGCCATACGTATGGGCCCAATCGAGTGCACCACCTTCGGTGATATGGAACATGAGCACATCCCGCTCTCCCATGTTCTCGTCGAGCATTTCAGGGTTGGAATCCACTGATTGGGGGAAACCAGAAGTGTTGCCCACTACAGCGATTCCCGAAGAAGTGCGGGTCAAGTCCCGACTTTGGTCCTGTCCATTTGATCCAAAAGACTTGGACCAAATGGGCTCGCCATCCGTCAGGTCGAGCTTCATGATCAGGATGTTCTCTCCCGACATACCGCCAAGGGTAGTTGGAGCCGTGACATATGCGACACCGGCCAAATCGTCTACCAGGGCATTGCACCCCCAAGTGGTGTGGTCGAAGTCACTGAAACCTCCTCCATATCGCTTCATCCAGATTGGTTGCCCCGCGCCGTCCACCCGCGCAACATCCACATCCCGCCCCACACCTGCCTGGTTCGCCACAAAAAGGAAATCACCGTTGTCGAGTTGTGAAAGGCTCAAAGGCATATCATGAAATCCAGGGTAGCGATTGGCCCATTCCACTAATCCCATCGCGTCCACCTTCAATAAAACCGGAACGCCCGATTGTCTGCCAATTGCTGCGTAGCCTCCATCCAAGGTGGGAATCGCATCGAATATCCAGTCCAACGGACTGTAAGAATGGTACCACTCTGCCTCTCCAGCCTCGTTTAATTTCAGCATCAAACCTGCTGACCCATGACCCCCGATGATGAATCCACCATCCGGCGTAGGCTCAATGGACTTCCCCCCCTCACTGCTGCCCGTTCCGAATAACCTAAACCAAATGCGATTGCCGCAGGCATCGACCTTGTAGACATAAATGTCGCACCCGCCAGCACTGCCATTGCCCTCATGTTGCCCCGTAGCGATGAACCCCCCATCATCCGTCGTGGTTAAGGCCAAGCCCCCCTGCATTCCTCCGTAGTTGTAACGCCGCATGAATGTGCGGTCAATATCCTCTTGGGCCCATAGCGGCTGCATCATGAGCGTTAGCAGAATACCGAATAAGGTACGCTGCAAGGTCATGGCTCTTGGATTGGGAGGGTGGCTGTCGTGTCGAAGCGGGTGTAGGCGATCTGCTTCTCCTGGTACCCGATCAACACCAGTCTTTCCGTGAATTCATCCTCGGCACGAAGTGAATCGAGCGGCAGCGCAAAAGACACCAAACTTGCATTTGGGTCATGGTGCACCCATGCACATCCCCTGTCTTCCAAATAACCAAGAAACATAGGTGTCAAAAAAGGACACATGAACCCGTGGGCCTCCAAGGTCACTTCTACATGAACAAATTCAGAGGCCTGATTTTGTGCTGATAATTCAGCACACGACAGCAAAACGAGCAGTAAGACGAGCAGCTTCAAGACAAGTGATAATCATCAAAGATATAGCAATGGCCAAAACTTCAGACCATTGGCTACCAATAAACTATTGCCCAATTCACAGGCGTCGCTGAGGGCGCAACGGCCATCGGCAACCTCGCCATCAGCGCGCTCTTTGCTGTGATGTTTTATCTGAAGAGCCGCGATTGAAAAGCGGCCCAATGCACTTTCGGAAAGGGGCGGCTTCGGCCACCCCTTTTTCGTGCACGTAAGCTGGAGAACGGCCTTACTTCACCACGCGGAACACGCGGTTCGCTGTGTGCAGCAGGTAAACACCCGCTGGTAAATCACCGAGTCCTTCCAACGTCATATTGTCCTGAAGGACACCCGCTTGAATCACTCGTCCTTCCAGATTGACCAGGCGGAAGGTCATGGCCTCTCCTTTCCCTCCATGCAAGTGCAGGGCATCTTGAAATGGATTGGGAGACACGGACAATCTGGACGGGAGCTCCTCTCCCGCCACGTTGCTTACCGCGGCGCAACCGCCTTGGAAGAACTCCCAAAGGATGCGACTGGGAGAGACACCGTCCATTTCCTGGCTGAACCACACATGGTCTCCCGGTGCCCCGAACTCCTGCTCTACAGTATACAGCGAAAGGCAGGTGCCACCATTGCCCCCCGAGTATGCATCGTGTACCACGTTGCCCGCATTGAGTTCAGTGGTCACCTGGCTGGAGGCCGGGATGCCGTTGTGGTCGAGCCAAAGGTCCACGACCTCTGCTACCGAAGCATACCATTCATTGCCATCATAGGGCAGCACCCAGTCTCCTACCCCGTGAAAAATGATCACGGGAACGGGATGGGCCGGATCGCAATCCCCGGCTTCATCCAGCATGGCCCCCGACATCACGCCAATGGCCGCCACCATGTCACCCCGGGTGCATCCCACACTGTAGGCCATCATGCCTCCGTTGCTGTAGCCCGCCAGATACACCTCATCAGCGGCCACGTTGTGGTCGGCGGCTATGTCTCCGATCAGCGCTTGGGTAAAGTAGACGTCATTGTCATAGAGGTGCTCTGCCCCATTGTCTCCGGGCTCCCAATAGGTGGCGTCCTTGGAAGGTCGATACGCCGCCTGGGGATAGGCTACGATGAAGCCTTCTTCGTCGGCCAGAATGTTGAAACCGATATAGTCTCCCACGGCATCGGCCCAATCCGCAGCGCAATCCCCAAATCCATGATAGACGATGACCAAGGGATGCGACACCGCGGCATCGTAACCTGAAGGCACATGTAGGATGTACTCTCGGGTGATGGTTTCACCCAGACCATCCGTCGTCGGATAGGTTTCAGAGAAAGAGCGATACCCCGGATGCGCGCAGTTCATGGTGCAGATGGTATCCGGCGTGGCTTGACCCATCCCACTGAATGTGAGCAGACAAGCGGTTACTACCAGTAAGTACTTCATGTGCGCAATGTAGGATTCAGCCTACAATTGTGCTTGGCTTAATTCACAGGCAACGGCTTAGGTTGATCCAATTAACACCCTGAGTACGCAAAGCCTTGACCGGGTCAGAGGACCTCATCGATCAGGTGCTGGGCGGCCATCCATCCGGTTTGGGCTGCGCCTTCCATGTAGCCCCAGTAATCGCCACTGAAGGACTCTCCGATGAAGGCGAGGTTGTCCAGGAAAGGGACCTGCCGCTCGTCTTCTTCGCCGTCAAAGAAGAAGAGGGATTCCACAGCGGTGTACTGGCCCGGTTTGAGACAGGTGTAGCTCCCGGTGTAGCCTTCTTCCTGGGCCCAGTTGATGCCCCACTGGATGCCGTTTCGGGTGCCATCCGTACCCAACTGCAAGGGTGCCAGCTGGTTCATGTAGGAAGTGACCAGCCCGCCAATGAGGAAGGACAAGGAGCCCTGCCCCTCCTTCTTGGGGTTGCTGTCCCAACAAGCCTGCATGGGGCCGTCGGACAGCGCGTCTCCGTTGGAGCACACATCACGCCAGGGGGTCGAATCGAAACCGGCGATCACCTTTGAATGGGTACCCAGGACGGAATTGGAGATGTAGTTCGTGAGGCGATCCGGCAGGCCGAACGTGAATTCAACATCGGCGCAGGGTCTTGAGGGCTGTGCGCCGGGGCATGGCGCCCTTGGACCAGACCGATTGCGCCAGCCCATCGGCCAACCGGACGCCTTGTTCCACAGCGTTTGTCCGTCCCGTCAGCTGGGCCGCGCGGGCGAATGCACGGTGGACCCATCGCATGTTCTTGCTCTTGGCCATGCAACAAGGTAACCCGTCACTTGCGCTTGCGGCGGTTGTAGATCACCAGCACGGGCAGCAGAATGGCCATGACGGCGAAAATCATCATCGAATTCATGGAGACAAGGTCGCCCTGAACCGCCTCTCATCCCGCTGTTGTTCTTCGTATTTTACTGAACAGATGAAGCGCAAAACAACTTCGAGCCCCATTCGACTGGCCACTCTTCTTCTGATGTTGGGCCCCATTGCGGTTTGCGCTCAGCTCACCGATGACCAGTTGATGGACAGCCTTCAGGTGGATGCCTTGAAGTACTTCTGGGACTACGCGCATCCCGCTTCTAAGCTGTCCAGGGAGCGGATCCATGTCAATGACCTGGCTTTCGACGAAAACACCATCGCCATCGGCGGTTCCGGCTTTGGCTTCATGAATGTGATCGTGGGCATGGAAAATGGCTACATCCCCGCATCGGAAGGGGTGTCCCACCTGAATACAGCCTTGGACTTCCTGTGGAATGCGGACCGTTTTCACGGCGCTTGGCCGCATTGGATCAACGGGAATACGGGAGCCGTCATTCCGTTCAGCCCCTTGGACGATGGCGGGGACCTGGTCGAAACGGCCTTGATGTGCCAAGCCCTCATCTGCGTGAGGGAATACTTCAAGGACGGCAACGCCCTGGAACAAATCGTGGCGCAAAAAGCCGACGTGCTGTGGAAAGGCGTTGAATGGGATTGGTACACCCAAGGTGAGAACGTGCTGTATTGGCACTGGTCTCCCGATCACCAATGGCAGATGAATTTCCAGATCAGGGGATACAACGAAGCCCTCATCACCTATTTGCTCGCTGCCGCCTCGCCCACTTACCCCATCTCGGGCGCCGCATACCACGAAGGATGGGCCAGGGACGGAGACATTGTGTCTTCCGCCACCTCCTATGGCCTCCCTGTCATCTTGAGCCACAATGGTGCGCCCGGAACGGTGGGCCCCTTGTTTTGGGCGCATTACTCGTACCTCGGCCTTGACCCGCACGGCCTGTCCGACAGCTATGCCAACTACTGGGATGTGGTCACCCACCACACGGACATCGTGTTGGCGCATTGCGTCGAGAACCCAAACGGATTCGATGGATACGGCGACAATTGCTGGGGGTTGACCGCGAGCTACACCCGCAACCCCGATGGCAGCACCGGATACGCCGCCCACCAACCGAACAACGACAACGGCGTCATCACGCCCACTGCCGCGCTGTCATCCATGCCCTACGCCCCCGGCCCCTCGATGGACTTCCTGCGTTACCTCTATGAGGACGCCGACGGGCAGTACCTCGGTGCCGACGCCCAATACGTCGGTTCGCTTGGCCCGTTTGACGCTTTCTCACCCCACTACGATTGGACGACGCCCCGCTACCTCGCCATTGACCAGGGGACCATCGGACCGATGCTCGAAAACCACAAAACCCAATTGTTCTGGAACCTGTTCATGGGCGCCCCGGAGATCAAGCAGGGCCTGCTGAACCTGGGCTTCACCTCTTCGGAACACGACCTGAACGCCAGCTGCAACGCCGATTGCCCCGGCCCTGACTACTGCGGCCCCGGCACCCATTGGGACCCATTGACCGCCGTCTGCGTGGTCACCCACCCCGCCGACATCAACTTGGATTCGTGCGTGAACGTGGGCGACGTACTCGCCATCCTCTCCGTGTTCGGACAGTGCTTCGATTGAGCCTTCCGTGCGCGTTGCGTTAAGGATGGACCTGCCGAAAAGCGTTGCCCGCAAGAGGGGGGTAACGAAAAACGACCCCCGTGAGGAGGTCGTTTCGATGTCGGGATAGCAGGACTCGAACCTGCGGTCTCCTGCTCCCAAAGCAGGCGCCTTACCAACTGGGCCATATCCCGAGCGGGCGCGAAGATACGGCAATGGTTGGGATGTCGCGCACTGGGATGTTTGGATTCCGTGCTTCAGCGGTTGGGACCGCTGGCCATCAGCCGGTCTGCTTTTTGAAGTCAGAGAGGATCCAGGTCACTTCGGCATCGTCAGGTGACTTGATTTCGAGCGAAATGTCGTCCTCTTTGGCGCGGGATTGGAAGTCTTCGATGATGTCGCGTACGTCCACATCCATGCGGAGGGTCTTGGAGGCGTCGAGGACGACATGGCCACCGGGTGCGACCTTGGAGAGCGCATTGCGCAGGCCGGCCTTGTGCAGGAACGTCACGTCCTCGCTGAGCTGGAGGTGCCACGTGCCGGGCTGGCCGCCTTTGCCTTCCTCATAGCGGAAGCCGACGAAGGGGCGCTGGTAGTGGTCGAGCAGGATGCTGACGATACTGACGGCGAGACCGATGCCGATGCCGACAAGAAGGTCGGTAAAGACGATGGCGAGCACCGTGACCACAAAGGGAACAAACTGACGGCCACCCCGCCGGTAGATCTTCATGAAGGTGGCCGGCTTGGCAAGCTTGTAGCCCACAACGATGAGCACAGCGGCCAGGCTGGAAAGCGGAATGAGGTTGAGGACCTCGGGGACCAGCAGGAAGAGAATGGCCAACCAAACGCCATGCAGGATGGCGCTCATCTTGGTCTCGTTGCCCGTCTGGATGTTGGCCGAAGAGCGCACAATGACCTGCGTAATGGGGAGGCCGCCGATGAGGCCGCTGAGCGTGTTGCCGACGCCCTGGGCGATGAGTTCGCGGTTGGTGGGCGTGATGCGCTTGTGGGGGTCGAGCTTGTCGGTGGCCTCCACGCAGAGCAGCGTCTCGAGGCTCGCCACAATGGCGATGGTGATGCCCAGGGTCCAAACCGCTGCGCTGCCGATGGCAGAGAAGTCCGGGAAGCGAAAGATGCTGCCCAAGGTGGGGTATGCGCCCTGGCCAATGACGGGGAGCTGAACCAACTGCTCCTCGGTCAAGCCGCTGCCCAAGGTGGCGAGGTGGATCCCGACGCCTGCGAGCACTGCCGCCAAAGAGCCGGGCAGGATGGTCGTCAGCGTGAGCTTCTTCATGAAGGGCTGCTCCCACAGAATGAGAAGAACCAAACCGATGACCGAGATCACGAGGGCCGTGGGCGTGATGTTGTCCATCATGATCCCCAATTCACTGAAGGTGTTCTGACCGTCGGCTTGACTGAAGGAGAGGTCGCCCTCCGGGTCGGCGTCGTAGCCAAAGGCGTGGGGCACCTGCTTGAGGAAGATGATGATGCCGATGGCCGACAGCATGCCTTGGATCACACTGGAAGGGAAATAAAGCCCGATGATGCCGGCTTTGAGGGCACCGAGGACGAGCTGGACCACGCCACCGATGACCACGGCGAGCAGAAAGGTCTCATAGCTGGGCAGGGTGTTGATGCCGTTGAGGACAATGACGGCGAGGCCCGCGGCGGGACCAGAGACACCTACGGCACTGCCGGAGATGGGCGCGACGACGAGGCCGCCAAGGATACCGGCAATCAGGCCGGCGAGTGGAGGTGCGCCCGAAGCCAAGGCGATGCCGAGGCAGAGGGGAAGGGCGACGAGAAAAACAACGATGGACGCGGGAAGGTCCTTATTGAGGTGCTTGAACATGGGGAGAATGGAAAAGGGGGACTGGCGGCAGGGCTTTCCTGCCGCGGACGGGGGGGCTGGGCCCCGGCGTCAGCCCAATTCCGGAGGTTCCCAAATTTTGGCCGCCACCAAGGCAGACCAGCATCCTGGGGGTGGCACCTGATGCAGCAAAAGGGCTGCTGCAGCCACGCGCGCCCGGTCGGCATTGAGGAAGGCCTCGTATTCGGCCGTCTTGTCCTTCTTTTCTTCAGGCCCTTCTCGCTCCTCCTCCTGCCCTTCCTCGGACTCTTCTGAATCCATGTCAAAGACCAACAAAACCCCTTCGCCGTTCACAGCATCGACCACCCCGGCGAATTCCAACGCGGTGCAGCATGCCAGCAAAAAGCCGAACAACAACATGGCGGTATGACGGAGGGCGATCATGCGTCGACAAAGGAACTGCGTTTCTTCATCATTGTTCACGATTCGGGCCATCGTTTCACCTCATTTTGCACATCCATTTCCCACATCAGCATGGACACCCCCACCCTCCTTCGTCTGGTCCCGGCCCACAATGAGCCCGTGGGTGGCCTTTCTACGCAACGGGCGTTTCCCACCGGCGCCCTCCCCGACCTCAACCCTTTTTTGTTTTTGAACCACCACGGGCCGCAGACGTACCCTCCGGGAAATGCCGGTCTGCCTTTTGGACCGCACCCCCACAAGGGTTTCGAGACGCTGACCTTCATTGAGGAAGGACTGCTTGCGCACCGCGATTCCACTGGCGGTGCGCACGTGAGTGGCCCGGGCGGTGCGCAGTGGATGACGGCCGGCAGCGGCATTGTCCACGCCGAGGTGTCCCCCGAGGAGTTCCTGCGCGATGGCGGTCCCTGCCACCTGCTGCAGCTGTGGATGAACTTACCGGCTGCCCTCAAGGGGGTGCCTCCGGCCTACCATTCGGTGGAGCCGGACAGCCTCGCTCGACTCGGCGGCACAGGCTGGCAATGGGAGGTCATCAGCGGCGCAATCGAGCGGGATGGGCGCCGGGCCGTTGGGCCGGTCGAATCGCTGACGGGCCTTTTCACCTCGCGGATCAAGCTCTCGGCTGGGACTGCATTTGACTGTGAAGTGCCCTCGGGCCGAACTGTGCTGCTCTATGTCGTTTCGGGTGAGGTGCGCTGCGGCGATGCCACGCTGCAGCCATTTATGACCCCGGTCTTTGACCGCGCCGGTGGAACGCTTGCACTGCAGGCCGAAACCGACACCACCCTGCTGCTCTGCCATGGTGCACCCATTGCAGAACCCGTGGTGGCACACGGTCCGTTTGTGATGAATACCGAAGAGGAAATCGCCACGGCCTTTGCAGAGTTTCGGTCCGGCAAATACGGCATGGTCCGCTGAGGCTTACCTGATGGCCGTCACCTGGCCCACCATGCGGCGGGGCGGGGACAATTGGGTGTCGATGGTGATGACCCAATTGTACACTTCGTTGCCTGCAAAATGAGTGCCGGAGGTATATCCTCCCATCCACCCTTGTTCGGGATCGGTGGTCACAAAGACGCATTCGCCCCATCGGTTGAAGACCTCAAGGCGGTAGTCCTCGACCTGTTCCAACGGCGCGACCGAGGGCAGGAACGCATCGTTGATGCCGTCATTGTCCGGGGTAAACCCAGAAGGGACGTAGACCTGCACCTCGCCAACAACTTCCACTGCGCGGCATGCCTCATCCACGCAACCAAAGGGTGAGGCCACCTGCAGGCACACCTCGTATACGTCCCCGAAATAGGGTGCAAATGCGCATTGCCAGTCCGGTTGCGCACTCCGCTCCTCGCCGTCCACGGTCCAGCTAAAGGCCGCTGATGGGCCCCCACCTTCAAAGGTGAACGTCACCTCGTTTTGTTGCACAGTCGGCTGCTCTGGGAACATGGAGAATGCAGCTTCTGGCACCTCCAACCCGACGACGGTGGCCTGCGCCGATGCCGAACAAGCCAGGTCCGCATCGCCTGCCGTGACCGTGCAGTTCACCGGAACCGCCCCCGCCCCCCATTCACCGGACCAAGTGGCCGATTGCGTCTCCCCTCCGGGCCAGGTCCAGACTGTGGACATCACCACCCCCTCGTAGCCGGTGGCCTGGGCTTGGAGTGCAGCTTCGAAAGGTGCACAGCCCATCAGGAGCGTGTCGGACAGGGTGACTTCGGGAAGCGGATCGATGCGCACGTTGAAATGGAGCGTATCGCTGCATCCGCCATCCGAAGTGACGACCAAGGACGCCGGGATGTTGCCCAGCGCACCCTCAGGCAGCGGCCATTGAGGACCTGCCCCATTTCCGAGGACAGCAGAGGACCACGCGCAAGTCACAGCGCCGGTGTCGGGCGCCGCAGCGTGCACCACCGCCACTTCGTCTGCGCACCACAGGGTGTTGCCATCCACAGCCGCTACGGGTTCAGGAAAGACTTCGACCGATTGCAGCGCGCTGGCTGTGCAGCTCGCCCCGGTGGGGTGGCTCTCGGTCGCGCTGAGCTGTATCCATTGCACCCCTGGCAGCGCAGATACCGCTGCGGGCAAGACCTCCGTGACGCCATTGAGCGCGACCGAACCCCAGGACCACTGCCCCTCCAAGCTGTCTCCCTCAGCGGGCCAAGAAACGGGAATGGGGGAGCCGGCACAGGCCGGTGTCAAGGTGAAATCGGCATTGGGGTTGGTGTGGACCTTGACCGTGCTTTCCAAAGAGTCCACGCAGCCCGCTGTGGTCTCCGCCACCAGCAGCAGCGTGTACGTCCCCGCCGGCAGCAACCCGAGGTCGGCGGCGCTGCCCGCATAGGGCGTGCTGCCTTGGCTACCGATGAGCGACCACTGCAAAGCCGCACCGGTAACACCTGCCGTTGCTGTAAATGCCGCCTCGGTTCCGGCGCACCATCCCGGCACAACGTCCCAGCTCGGCGCGGGGTTTTCGTGGACCTGAACCGTCGCTGCTGCCTGAGCCGTGCACACCGTGCCGTCGGCATGTATCTCCTCTGCCCATGCGGTGATGACCTGGTCACCCGCCTCTGCCGAGACCGCTGCGGGCAAAGCCGCGCCGTATACCGCAATGGGGTCGCCATTCCAAGTCCATTGTGTGTTGGCCGGCCACCCTTGCGGGTCTTGGGGTGTCCAAGCGACTGCGCCACCAGCACACACTGCTGCGGCAGAAAACGCCACCTCCGGTATGGGGTGGACCTCCACAACGGCGAGCAGGGTATCGGTGCATCCTCCCGGAGCCTCCTCGATCAGTGCGATTTGAAACAAGCCCTCTTGCGCTGTGCCAAATGACCCGGTGGTCCCGGTGACCGACAGTGTATCTCCTGCTGTCATCCACTGCCAAGCGGTGTTCAGGGTGGCCCCTGATGCCACCGTGCTGGCGGCCTCAAACAGAGCGGCCTCGCCCGCGCACAGACCGGATGGCACATCCCATGCTGCGGTGGGGTTGGCCCACACTTCAGCGGTGGCCTCATGGCTGTCCGAGCAAGTGGCCCCCGAAGGATAAGTGGCCGTGACGGTGACACCGAGCGTTTGCAAGCCCGGGGCGCTGGAGGCGGCTGTATCGAAGAACCCGGCGTCCACCGTTATGGGGTTGCCGTTCCATATCCATTCAGCTGCTGCTGCAGCAAAGGCCACTGAATCCACTGGCTCTGCGGGCAAGGGCACTCCGGCGCAGACATCCTCACTGGTGAAGGCAGCCTCCGGTGTCGTGAGCACTTCAACACTGCCTGCGAGCCATGCGGTGCAGCCTCCCGGTCCTTCGACCTGCATCCCGAGACCGTGGACGCCGGACGGCAAGATGCCCAAGGCCAATGCGGCGCCTTCGGCCGCGGTCAAGGTGTCGGCCGCCGTCCACTGCCAAGTGATTGTCAGTGGCGCCGGCGGCGAGATTGCAGAGAGCGACTGCACATCGAGTGCGAGGCCCGAGCAGATTTCGACGGGCAGGTCCCATGCCGGCGCGGGCATGGCGTGGATCTGTATGGTCTGTTGGGCTGTGCTCGAACAGGTTGCTGTGCCTGCCGCCAGGGTGAGTCCCAGGGCCACCGTGTGCACCCCCGATGTGGACATCAGCTCGTCGGGGAGGGCGCCCGCGGCCAGCGAGATGGCTTGGCCGTTCCAACTCCATGTGGTGTCGGCGGTCACGGTTCCCGAGGCAAGGCCCACGTCTACGGTATCGCCTGCGCAGGCTTCATTGGGCAAGGAAAAGCCCGCTGTGGGGCCCTGCACCACATGGAGGCTGGCCGAGGAGGAGGCCAGACAGCCACCGGGAGCCAGCACCTCCAGCACCATATCGTACTGTCCTGCCGGTGGTTCTGCCAAGGACAGTGTGGTCCCGGCCGATGCCGCGGCGCCTTCCGGCCCGGTCAGGGTCCATGAATATTCGAGAACAGGGTCGCCCGCGGCTGTGCCCAGCCCTACGTAGTCGGCGGTCTCGCCTAAGCACAGATCGACGGGACCCACGATGGCTGCAGTTGGAGTGGCATAGACGGTGGTGGTGACGCTGTCCGTAGCCTGGCAGGTGACCCCGGAGGGATAGCTGGCGGCGAGCGAAAGCACCACGGTGGGATTGCCGGGCAGGGCAGAAACCACACTGGGCATGGTGTCCGGCGCCACAGCAATGGGGTTGCCCGCCCAACTCCATGTGGCGGTACCAAAAAACGCCGTGCTGTCGGCGGTCCATTCGAGCGGGGTGCCCGAACACGCTTCAGAAACAGTGAATACAGGTGCGGGGACGGCATGGAAATCCAATGCATCTGCAACATCCGAAGCACATCCTGCCGGGCTTGTGGCCACCAGCGCTATGACGTGGCTGCCTGCGGACATTCCGCCGATGGTGACGCTCGGTGCATTGACCGCAAGCGGCTGTCCGTCAAGGGTCCACGCTGTGCTCAAGGACAGGCCTTGGGGGTGCACACAACTCTCCCACCATTCCACCTCATCACCGGCGCAGGCCGCTCCGGCTCCGTTGAAATCGGCTACCGGCAGCGCCTCCACCATCAAGGTCTCCTCATGGCTGTCAGCACATTGTGCATCGCCTTCACCCAAGGTCACGGTCACCCCCATGGTGCGGGGGCCATACTGGCCGGTCGCCGACGCGTCGAATGTTCCAGCGCTCGAAGCCAAGGGCTGCCCATCGAGGGTCCATGCCATGGCGCCGGGGGTAGCGATTGTGGGTACCTCAAGTTCGGCGCTTTGGCAAATGACCGAAGGCAAGGCGAAGGTGGCGTCAGGGGCCGCATAAACGGCAAGGGTGTCGCTGGCTGAGGAGGTGCAGCCAAAGGGGGTGGTCGCCGTGAGGGTCACCGCGTAGCTGCCCGGCGCTGGGGTCGGGAGGACCATCTCGGGGTCTGCGCCCCACAGGCTGGCGCCCGTGCCGGAGCCGGCGTCCAATGTCCAGTCGAGGGCCAGCGGAACGCCCGCGCCGATGGACGTGGCGTCGGAGAAGGTGGCGTCCGGGCCGGCGCAGAAGTCGGCGGGGGCAGCGATGGCGGCGGTGGGCTGGGCGTGCACCACCGCCGTGGCTTCATGCGTCGCCGTGCAGGTGATGCCGGGGTGGTCAAGCGACAGGGTCAAGGACAGCGCCTGGGGGCCGGCGGCAGCGGCCACAGCGGCCGGGAGCGCATCGGTGGCCGGGACCGACAGTGCGGTGCCGTTCCACTGCCAGCCCGCATCGGCTTGGGCATAGCCTGCGGTGTCGGTGAGCGCAAGGCCGATGGGCGTGCCCTCGCAGACATCGGAAACGGTGAACTCCGGATCGGGGGCTGCCCCGACAAACAAGGTGGCCGAGGTGCTGTCGGAGCAGCCCGCAGCCGTGGTGACCGTCATGGTCATCGCGTAGTCGCCCGGAAGCGGGGTGCCCAGGTCGGCGCCCGAAGCGTCCGTTGAAAGCGGCGCGGTGCCCGGGGCCGCCGTCCACGTGGTGGTCAGCGGAGCCGACGTCGGGTTGGTGTTGTCGGTCGACCAAAACACCGGTTCGCCAGCACAAGAAAACGACGGGCCCGCAAGGGACGCGGTGGGCAACGGGGACACCACCAGGGACGCCGCAGCCGTGTCACTGCAGCTGCCCAACGTCACCGCGTGCACCACCGTCACCGTGCCGGGAACCGCCGTCAGGGCCGCCGGAAAGGAGGCGCCCGAAACGGGCAGGTCGGCGCCGTTGGCCGTCCACGTTTCAACAGCGCCGGAGGTGGCGGCAGGGGCATTCACCACGGTGCCGGCGCACACTGCGGCGGGCAAGGTGAAGGCCGCGTCAGCGTCGGCGTGGACGGTCAGGGTGTCGCTGGCTGAGGAGGTGCAGCCAAAGGGGGTGGTCGCCGTGAGGGTCACCGCGTAGCTGCCCGGCGCTGGGGTCGGGAGGACCATCTCGGGGTCTGCGCCCCACAGGCTGGCGCCCGTGCCGGAGCCGGCGTCCAATGTCCAGTCGAGGGCCAGCGGAACGCCCGCGCCGATGGACGTGGCGTCGGAGAAGGTGGCGTCCGGGCCGGCGCAGAAGTCGGCGGGGGCAGCGATGGCGGCGGTGGGCTGGGCGTGCACCACCGCCGTGGCTTCATGCGTCGCCGTGCAGGTGATGCCGGGGTGGTCAAGCGACAGGGTCAAGGACAGCGCCTGGGGGCCGGCGGCAGCGGCCACAGCGGCCGGGAGCGCATCGGTGGCCGGGACCGACAGTGCGGTGCCGTTCCACTGCCAGCCCGCATCGGCTTGGGCATAGCCTGCGGTGTCGGTGAGCGCAAGGCCGATGGGCGTGCCCTCGCAGACATCGGAAACGGTGAACTCCGGATCGGGGGCTGCCCCGACAAACAAGGTGGCCGAGGTGCTGTCGGAGCAGCCCGCAGCCGTGGTGACCGTCATGGTCATCGCGTAGTCGCCCGGAAGCGGGGTGCCCAGGTCGGCGCCCGAAGCGTCCGTTGAAAGCGGCGCGGTGCCCGGGGCCGCCGTCCACGTGGTGGTCAGCGGAGCCGACGTCGGGTTGGTGTTGTCGGTCGACCAAAACACCGGTTCGCCAGCACAAGAAAACGACGGGCCCGCAAGGGACGCGGTGGGCAACGGGGACACCACCAGGGACGCCGCAGCCGTGTCACTGCAGCTGCCCAACGTCACCGCGTGCACCACCGTCACCGTGCCGGGAACCGCCGTCAGGGCCGCCGGAAAGGAGGCGCCCGAAACGGGCAGGTCGGCGCCGTTGGCCGTCCACGTTTCAACAGCGCCGGAGGTGGCGGCAGGGGCATTCACCGCGGTGCCGGCGCACACTGCGGCGGGCAAGGTGAAGGCCGCGTCGGGAATGGATTGAACGGCAAAATCCACAACCTGCTCGGAGGTGCACCCCTGGTCGGAGACGCCGGAGTATGTCAAATTGTAGTCCCCGATTGGAGGGGCATTGAGCGACAGCATGACGCCCCCTTCTTGCTCCAATTCCACCCCGCCGGTGAGGGACCAATGCGAGGACACCACGGTGTTGGGAAAAGGGATGGATGCCGCCCCAAACCAGGTGGCATCCTCACCGTCGCAAATGGCCGAAGGGCCAGACACCAGCAGCAGCGGCAGAGAATGCACCATGGCGAATTGCGTTTGCGTGTCGGCGCACACCATGCCGCCTGGGTGCTGGGTCGTCAACGTCAGCGCGATTTGAGGAAAACCGCCGCCACCCGATGCTGTGACCCCCAGGTTGCCCCCTTCGTCGGTCAGCGCTCCCCCACCGACCTGCGACCACGCGACCGAGGTGGTGGAGTCGGCATAATCTGCAGGATTGGACAGCGAGAATGGAAGGGGCTCGCCCGCGCAGACCGCATCGAGCGTGAACCCCGCATCGGGGGCAGCGTAAACAGTGAACGCCACCGCTGCCTCTGCTTGGCAAGCGTAGACATCGCTGACGGTGACTTCGACCCCATAATCGCCGGCGCTGAGCCACCCGATGTTGGGGTTTTCCCATGTCACATGGGACACGGTGTCGCCGGCATTGCCCAGCAGGAGCCAATTCCAGGAGAGGCCCTGGCCCTGGGCGTCGATTTCGAGAGCCAATGGCGCATTGGAACAAACGTCGGCAGCCGCGAGATCCACAGTCGGCGGGGCCACCACCTCGATGGTTTCTGCCCACTCGAAATGGCACAGACCGACAGCCGGTGGCAGCGCGGGGCTCGTGGCCTGGAAGTTGACCTCGTAGACGCCCACCACCGGGTCCAGGTCCACCAAGAGCGGTGAGGTCTGTCCGCCGCTGACACCATTGACGATCCAATTGTAGGTGGTCCCAGGCGTCACAGCGCCCGCGGGTGTGGCGCTGAGCACCAATGGGTCGCCCTCGCACAAGGTGGTGTCGACGGCCGCCAGCGCATTGGTCAGGTCTGAAGACACACTGAACTCCACAGCGGGCATCACGGTGATGTCCACCACGGTGTCGGCCGTGCACCCAAAGGCATCGGTGGCGGTGAGCACGTACCCAAAGGTGCCCGACTCGGTGGGCTCGACCACGATGCTCGAGCAGGCGTTCAATGGCGCTTCCAGAAACCCCCAAGGCGCCAGGGGCGCCCAATACAGGCTCGCACAGTCCCCGCCCACTTCGGCTTCAAATACGACGGGCTCGGGCGTGATGGCAGGGGCGAAATCCATGGCCCAACCGAAGAGGAATCCGTTGTCTCCTTCTTGGGTATCCATGATGTTCAAAGTCCAGGTCCCGTTGATGGGACAGCCGATCAGCGGGGTCCAATCTCCTGTGGCGGCATAGGTCCCCGCGGGGAGTGGCGGTGTGGAAAAGGCGCAGCCGGATGTGGGGTTGGGCAGAAGACTGAGGGCGGTGGTTTGCCAATCATCCTGCCCCTCCGGCGACCAGGTATAGTCAAACCCGCCCCCCGGCTCCGGTGTGGCATCCATGGTGACGGGAAGGCCCGCATCGACGCAACCACCAAATCCGCCAGGCCAGCTCTGCAGCACCATGGCGCTGCCGTTGGGGCATTCGATTGCGATGTCCAGGTCGAGGATGAAGGAGTGCTCGAGGTTCAAGGTGATGCCCACGAGGTCGTCCAATTCAGAAACGGTTTGACCGAAAGGGAATCCGCTGAAGGTGATGTCGGAGGAAAAGGACTGCCCCACCAGGTCCGGAATCGCCATGCCCGCCCCAAAAGAAGCGATGGGCTGGCTGGCCACCGGTGATGTGGTCACGCCTTCGGGTCCCAACTGCAGGACGGCGCCTCCTCCGGCGCACACCACGGGAGCCAAGCCGGCCAGGTCGATGTCAATGGGGGCGGCCACATGAGCGGTGATCTCGATGTCGTTGACACTGCTGCAGCCGCTGCTGTCGGTCACGGTCAACTGCACGGGATAGATGCCGGGCGCCGCATACGCATGTTGTGGGGCAGGTCCGAGCAATCCGCCCGTGCCATCGCCAAAATCCCACTGCCACGTCGCTGTACCGGGCTCCGCAATGCTGCTGCTGCCGGCATCGAATGACACCGATTCGCCGAGGCAGAGTACCACCGGGACGCTGGGCACCGACGCCACAGCGGCCGTATCGCCCAAGCGGGTGGCGGTGGCAGAAACCACAGGGCGGGCGCAGGGCGCATCACAGGTGACCAACGCCGCCCAATCGCTGGGACCTGACGCATCCGAAGTGAACCGCCAGGTCAGGCAGCCCGAAGGATTGTCCTCCCCCGCCACGTTTCCGACATCGGTGCCCCACAGTGCATTTCCGGTAAAGCTGGTGTCCGGGATACCGGCAGCCGCAGGACCATGCCAGAGGTGTAAGGTGTCCCCGGCCCCAAGGGCGAAGGAAATGAACGAAAACGTCAGGTCTCCCCCCGGGTCTTCCGGACAGAAGGACTGGGTGAATACGGCGCCATCCGCCGCGGCACTCAAAGCGCCGCCGTCATCGAGAAAATAGAATCCGCAGGACACCACGGTCCCTTCCTCGTCGATCAGGTGCTGCTGTCCCCAAGCCAGCGCCGGCAGCGCGAGCGCGATGGCCACCGCAATGGTGCCATGCCAAATGCGGCATTTCGCGGGGAGCAACATGAGAATCGGGCGCACGCATTAATTTACGATTTATCGACGATTTATACTAATTCATCGAAGTTTTTAAATTATTCGTCAATGAAAAAGCCCGCTTGAACGGGCTTTTTCGACGCTTTAAAAAGAATGGGCGCTTCAGAAACGGTCGAGGTTCATCACCTTGTCCCAAGCCGCCACGAAATCGCGGACGAATCGGGCCTCTCCATCACCGCAACCATAGACCTCTGCGACGGCGCGCAACTCGGTGTTTGAGCCGAGGATGAGGTCCACGCGGGTGCCCACCCACTTGGTTTCTCCCGTGGCGCGGTCCTTGCCGACAAAGGCATGCTCACCGCTGTCGAGTGGACTCCAGTCCGTCTCGAGGTCGAGGAGGTTCACAAAGAAATCGTTGGTCAACGCGCCCGGACGGTCGGTGAAGACGCCGTGCTTGGAGCCATCCCAGTTGGCGCCCATGGCCCGCATGCCGCCCAACAGGGCCGTCATTTCGGGGGCGCTCAAGCCGAGCAATTGGGCCTTGTCTACGAGGACCTCTTCGGCCGTGACGTTGGCCTTGGCCCCGCGGAAATAGTTGCGGAAGCCATCGGCTTGGGGCTCCAAAACGGCGAAACTCTCGACGTCCGTCATCTCCGCCGTGGCGTCTGTGCGGCCGGGCGAGAAGGGGACGGATACGCTGTGTCCTGCGGCCTGGGCAGCCGCCTCGACAGCAGCACAGCCGCCGAGTACGATCATGTCGGCCATGGACACCTGCTTGTCACCGGCCGCAGCGTTGAAGGCATCGCGCACCCCGGAAAGCGCGTCGAGCACCTTGCCCAACTGCGCGGGATTGTTGGCCTCCCAGTATTTCTGAGGGGACAAGCAGATGCGCGCACCGTTGGCGCCGCCGCGCTTGTCGCTGCCACGGAAGGTGGAGGCGGAAGCCCAAGCGGTGGAGGCGAGCTCGGCCACCGTGCAGCCTGTGGCCAAGATGTCGGCCTTGAGCGCAGTGGCGTCTGCACTGTCGATGAGGGCGTGGTCCACGGCGGGCACCGGGTCCTGCCAGATGAGCGTCTCGGACGGTACCTCAGGCCCGAGGTAGCGCTCGCGCGGCCCCATGTCGCGGTGGGTCAGCTTGTACCAGGCGCGGGCAAAGGCGTCGGCGAACTGGTCGGGATGCTCATAGAACCTGCGGGACACCTTTTCGTAAGCCGGATCAAAACGCATGGACAGGTCCGTGGTCAGCATGGTCGGCTGGTGGCGCTTGCCTTCGTGGTGCGCGTCGGGTACGAGGTCAGCTGCAGCACCGCCCTTGGGCACCCACTGCTGGGCGCCGGCGGGGCTCTTGCTCAACTCCCAATCAAAACCGAAAAGGTTTTCGAAGTAGTTGTTGCTCCACTGCGTGGGCGTAGAAGTCCAAATGCCTTCCAGTCCGCTCGTGATGGTGTCGGGTCCAGCGCCGGTGTTGAAGGTGTTCTTCCAACCGGTGCCCTGCTCGGCGATGGTGGCCCCTGCGGGCTCAGCACCGACGTGCTCGCCGGGATCGGCCGCACCGTGTGTTTTTCCAAAGGTGTGTCCGCCGGCGATCAGCGCCACGGTCTCCTCGTCGTTCATGGCCATGCGGCCGAAGGTCTCGCGGATGTCGCGGGCGGCGGCGAGTGGATCGGGGTTGCCGTTGGGTCCCTCCGGATTCACGTAGATGAGGCCCATCTGCACGGCGGCGAGTGGGTTTTCCAATTCGCGCTCACCCTTGTAGCGCTTGTCGGCGAGCCATTCCGCCTCGGAGCCCCAATAGACGTCCTCCTCGGGCTCCCATACATCGGCGCGGCCACCGGCAAAGCCGAAGGTCTCGAAGCCCATGCTCTCGAGGGCGACGTTGCCGGTGAGGATCATGAGGTCGGCCCAAGAAATCTTCTGGCCGTACTTCTGCTTGATGGGCCACAACAGGCGGCGGGCCTTGTCGAGGTTGGTGTTGTCCGGCCAGCTGTTGAGCGGCGCAAAGCGCAGCATGCCGGCGCCGGCGCCACCGCGGCCGTCGCTGATCCTGTAGGTCCCGGCGCTGTGCCAAGCCATGCGAATGAAGAAGGGGCCATAGTGTCCCCAGTCAGCGGGCCACCAGTCCTTGGAGTCGGTCATCAAGGCGGTGAGGTCTTGCTTGACCGCAGCCAAGTCGAGGGACTTGAATTCCGCAGCGTAATCGAAGTCCTCGCCCATGGGGTCGGACACGCCGGAATGCATGCGGAGGATGCCGAGGTTGAGTTGGTTGGGCCACCAATCGGTGTTGCGGGTGCCGCCGCCGGCACCGTGATTGAGCTCGCCGTTCATGAAGGGGCACTTCGCGACGTCTCCGTTCATATGGTCGTTCATGTTGTGAATTGTGTTCTCGTAGGGCCTTCAGGCGACTTTCGAGCCGGCTGAAGAGGGTCCCGAAGTTAGCGGTTCACAGGAATTCCTGTACCATCAAAGGCCAGCATCCGTGCACCGGATGTGCACAGGTCATGCCCCCAATAAAAAAGCCCGGCGCATGGCCGGGCTTTTTGTGCGGAGAGACAGGGATTCGAACCCTGGCAACAGTTTCCCGTTGACAGATTAGCAATCTGCTCCATTACCACTCTGGCACCTCTCCTCCCCTTCCCGTCGAAAGCGGACGGCGAATTTACAAAAACCGGACTGAATTGATGCACCTCCAGGAATCCGAAGAATGTGCCCACTTGGTGTTCGTTTCACACTTACAAAACAGTGTCCCCGAAACACCCTTTCACCCCCACCTCACCCTAACTTTATAGTGAATTATCTTGCCATGAAGAACCTGTTTTCCATCGGATTTTGTGCCGCTTTCTTGGTCTGCGCCTCTTTCGCCTCACCCATTCTGGCCCAGTCCCCGACCGACAACGCCACCACACCGACCACGGATGCCGCTGAAGTGGTGTCCGTCTACGGTGACTCCTACACCAGCATCGCCAACAATTTGAGTCCCGACTGGGCTCAGAGCGGTTCGGTCAACCCGGCCTTCGATCCGGGTACGGGCGACCTGGTCATGCTCTACGCCAACTTCAACTATCAGGGAACGGAACTGGCCACCACGGACGCATCTGCCATGAGCTACCTCCACGTGGATGTGTGGGTGGCTCCCGGAACCGACCGCCTGTTGAAGGTGACCCCCGTGAACAATGCTGCCGGCGGATCAGGTGTAGTTGAATTCCTGGTCAATGTCCCCCTCACCCCCGGCTCCTGGAACAGTGTGGACCTGCCCAAGTCGGCCTTCACCGGCATGACGTGGGACAATGTGTTCCAGATGAAGTTCGACGGCCAGTTCAATGGCAACGGCACCGCCAATGGTGCCGGCTATGACGTCTACCTGGACAACATCTATTTCTGGGAGGACACGAGCGCTCCCGTTAGCGGATGTATGGACAGCAACGCCACGAACTATGTCGCGGAGGCCACCGTGGACGATGGTACGTGCACCTACAACGTGACCTTCCGCGTGGACATGGCCAATTTCACGGGAGCATCCTATGGCGGCGTCTTCATCAACGGCACCTTCAACAGCTGGTGCGGGACATGCAACCCCTTGGCGGATGCGGACCAGGACGGCGTGTGGGAAGTGACCCTTCCCCTGACAGCCGGCACGATCGAGTACAAGTTCACCCTGGACGGATGGACGCAACAGGAAGAGTTCCTGCCGGGCGGATCGTGCACGGTCACGAACGGCGGCTTCACCAACCGCGCCCTCACCATAGACGGCGTGGAAGACCTCTCCGTTGTGTGTTGGAACACCTGTGCCGCCTGTCTGCTCGCCCCGGGTTGCATGGACAGCAATGCGGTGAATTACGACAGCAGCGCCCAAGCTGACGACGGTTCCTGCCTCTACACCGTGACCTTCCAGGTCGACATGGCCAACTACGATATGCCTGCTGGTGCGACGGTCTTTACGAACGGCACCTACAACGGATGGTGCGGGGGCTGCAATGCCATGTCCGATGGCGATGCCGATGGCATCTGGACGGGAACGTTCAACCTTCCCGCAGGCGATCAGGAATACAAGTTCACCATCAACGGCTGGGATGACCAGGAGTACTTCAACGGGTACGAGGCCTGCACCACGGCACCGGCAGAATACGTGAACCGCGTGTCGAACATCAGCGGACCGACCACCTTGCCGGTGGTGTGCTGGAACACCTGCGACGCCTGCGCCGACATCACCAACACGACGCTGGGCACCGGCCACGCCACCATCCAGGACGCCATCGACGCGGCCTCAGCGGGGAACGTGTTGACCTTGGCCGCTACGACCTTCAACCCCACCGGGACGGTCACCGTCGACAAGTCGTTGACCATCAACGGTGCAGGCAGTGGGTCGACCACCATCGATGTGGGCGGATACAACGCTTGGGGCATCTACATCACCGCCAACGATGTGACGCTCTCCGGCGTGACCATTCAAGGCGATGCTGTCGCCAACCAGCAGTTTGCGCTGAAGGCCGGATCCGGCAACAGCACTGGTGGCACCCCTTCCATCTGCCAGAACCTCACCTACTCCGACATTGTCATCCAGGGCACCAAGCGCACCGCCATCGACC
>ENA-UOXV01000513-UOXV01000513.1-marine-metagenome-genome-assembly--contig:-NODE-513-length-55597-cov-6.928523_pt1 | contig 55597 bp, 50 predicted proteins | sample MGYA00238165_ERZ766961 | MGnify/ENA primary metagenome ERZ766961 (study PRJEB28924, sample SAMN03173240) | marine metagenome | biome: Marine; feature: Water; material: Subsurface seawater | place: North... | reverse complement strand
CCGAAAGAACCTTGGCGGCCGCATAGGTGATGAAACCGAATGCGATGCCATGGGCGATCGAGAAGGTGAACGGCATGACCACCGCGGCAAGAACCGCCGGGGCATATTCGGTCACATCGTCCCAGTCGAGCTCGGTCAGGCCACGCACCATAAGAACTGCCACGAAAAGCAGGGCCGGGGCCGTTGCAAACCGAGGAACCAGTCCGATGACCGGAGCCAGAATGAGCGCCAGAACGAACAATATGCCGACCGTCACAGCGGTCAGGCCCGTTCGTCCGCCTTCGCGAACACCTGCAGCACTCTCGATGTAACTGGTCACCGTTGAACTGCCGACCAGAGAGCCGGTAATGGTCGCGATACTATCGGCAGACAGGGCCTTGCCCATGCGCGGCAGTTTGCCGTCTTCATCGAGCAGTCCGGCACGATGGGACACACCGATCAGTGTGCCTGCTGTGTCAAACATATCGACGAACAGGAAGGCGATGATCACCGAGATCATGCTGACCTGAAATGCGCTGGCAATATCAAGCTGCAGGAAAGTCGGTGCCAGAGACGGGATGGTAAAGTTCATCGCCGTGCCGCTTGCGGCCCCAAAGATATGGGCCAGCACCGTGGTGCCGACAATCCCGATGACGATCGCGCCTTTCATGCCGATGCGATCCAGCGCAACAATCGCAACAAAGCCGACGGCAACGAGGATAACCTCGATTGAGGTGACCTCGCCTAGTGTGACCAACGTGGCCGGATGATCGACGGTGATACCGGCAATTTCCAGCGCAATCACACCAATGAAGAGACCAATACCCGCTGAAATCGACATTTTCAGCGATTTTGGTATCGCATTAATGATCCACGCTCGTATGGGTAAGATCGTGATGATCAGGAAGAACACACCTGACAGGAAGATCACACCCAAAGCGGTTTGCCATGGAACGCCCATGCCACCGACCACACCAAACGCGAAGAAGGCATTCAGGCCAAGCCCCGGTGCGAGTGCGATCGGATAGTTGGCAAAAAAGCCCATGATGAAACAGCCAACGGCGGCTGCGAGGCACGTCGCGACAAACAGCGCGCCTTTATCCATCCCCGTTGTCGACATGATGTCGGGGTTTACGATGATGATATAGGCCATCGTCAGGAACGTCGTCAGTCCGGCCATCACTTCGATGCGGATTGTCGTTCCATTTTCCGACAGCTTGAAAAGGTTTTCGAACATTGCGGAGCTTCTCCCGTGGTTTCCCCTAATACGTCTCACGCGAGGGCTTACGGTGCGCAAAATTGAACGAAATATTCACCGCAGCCGAAATCGGCCACATCCCCCCATGCAGGTAAAAATGTTAGCGTGATTCTTTTGAGCAACGTTACCGCTTTGTTAAGCTGTTTATGACACCTTCTGGGTATGGAAAAATCTTTTTATTTCATGGCATTAGTTGTATTTATGGGGGTCGCGGAGGCGGCGGCTGCGCAAACCACTGTGCTTATAAATGAGGCAGATTGTGACAGATTGGTGACTCATGTGAGCTCTTCCGACGTCGCCTATACACCCGGGTTAGACGTCAATGGAGGGGCCGTTGCACCCGCAGATCTAAATGCCCAACCACAGATTCAGGTGCCCGACGTCATCTCTATTCCGGTCACGATTGATCTCGCCACAAGCCTTGGCATTCAGACACCATTTCTCGCGCGGCCGACAGTCGGCAATGTGCAAGTCACCCGCGATGGTCGCGTGTCCTTCAACGGGCAGCCGATCAACAGTGATGCGCAGCACGAGCTGGCCAAACGCTGCCAGGTGGTGAAAGACCAGTAGCTTTGGCACCTGCACCTTTGGTTTCATTCCAACCGAGCTTGGCGTAAACCCCTCCACAGTCAGTGGAGCTGCGGTATGACAAAACTATCTTCCGGTGTTTTCGAGACGGGCACTCTCGATGAGCGTCTGGGTGCTGCGTTTCACCTACATGAGCGAGAAGGCTTGAAGTTCGCTGCACATTTGCGTGGCGTGGCGATGTTTGCGATCACAGTATGGCTGTTTGTTCTCCTGGGACATGCCGCATGGTTCTATCTGCCGGTGACCATCCTCTTTGTCGCAAGCGGATACCTCCACTTTGTGCTGGCGCATCATGGTCTGCGTTCGGATGGCAATGCCTTCCTGTTTTTTCTGTTCGATGTCGTCCTGGTGACATTCGCGCTTCTGGCACCCAATCCGCTGCTGACCGCTGAAGCTGTAATCTGGCCGGAGCAAATGGCGTTCCGGTTTGGCGGCTTCAACTACTACTACATGATGATCGCGATCTTCCTGCTCGGCAGTTATTCCGCGCGTGCGATGCTATTCGCGGGGCTTGCCTGCCTGATTGCATGGAGTGCCGGTGTCGCCTGGGTTTCCACATTTCCGTCGACCATTTTCGAGATTCCCGGGTTTGATCAGCCTCAAGCACGCCTGGACCGATTTCTTGACCCGCTCTATGTCTCACTGGATCTTCGTTTCACCGAATCACTCGTATTGCTGCTCACCACGGCCATTCTGGCAACTGCTGTGGCCCGCAGCCGTCGTCTGATCCGCGAACAGGTTTATGCCGCGCGCGAGCGTTCAAATCTGGCGCGATACTTCCCTCCAAATATCGTCGAGGAACTCGCGGGGCATGATCGCGTGTTGGGGACGGTCCGCAGTCAGAAGGTCGCGGTCATGTTTGCCGATATGGTGGGCTTCACGCATATGGCTGAAATGGTGTCTCCGGCCGAACTGATCGAGATGCTGCGGGCATTTCATCGCAGGGTGGAAAGCGCGATCTTTGATAATCAGGGTACGCTCGACAAGTACTTGGGTGATGGGGTGCTGGCGACTTTTGGAACGCCGGAGACGGGCCCCGCAGACGCAGCAAATGCCATGCGGTGTGCCCGGGAAATTTTTAAGCAGGTCGATGAGTGGAATGAGCGCCGCAAGGACGCAGGGTTTCCGAGCGTTCGATTGTCGATCGGACTGCACTACGGCGAAGTTGTTGTCGGGGATGTGGGGACCGAGCGCCGTCTGGAATTTGCCGTGATCGGCGATACTGTCAATGTTGCTTCACGGCTAGAGGAATCCACACGTGCCATCGGGTGCAAGATGGTCGTCAGCAATGATCTCGTTGAAGCGCTGATAGCCGATACGCCCGAACAGGCCGAAGGTCTTCTGATTGGGTTGAAGCCCTTTGAAAACCTTGAGCTTCGTGGCCGCGATGGTTCGATCAATGTCTGGACGCTCGGGGGTGCAGAATAGTCTGCGAATGCCATGGACAGGCGCGACCGGTTTTCCTTACTCTCCGCCGCGCCACGCCTGACCGGAGATAAAAGCATGCGGCGCAGTCAGTTATTCCTGCCGACCCTGAAAGAAACACCTTCTGAAGCGAAGATCGTCTCGCATCGTTTGATGCTGCGTGCCGGACTGGTCCGCCAGTCTGCTGCAGGTATCTATACATGGTTGCCGGCAGGCTACCGGGTGCTAAGGAAGATCGAACAGATTGTGCGCGAAGAGCAGGATCGCGCCGGCGCGCAGGAAGTCCTGATGCCAACCATCCAGTCCGCGGAGGTCTGGCGCAAGTCGGGCCGCTATGATGATTACGGCAAAGAAATGCTGCGTATCGTGGACCGTCACGATCGCGAAATGTTGTTTGGTCCCACGGCGGAAGAGGTGATCACCGATATCGTCGCGAACGAGATCAACAGCTATCGGGATTTGCCCAAGAACCTCTACAACATCCAGTGGAAGTTCCGGGATGAGGTGCGTCCGCGCTTTGGCGTGATGCGCGGCCGCGAGTTTCTGATGAAGGACAATTATTCCTTCGATCTGGACTACGAGAGCGCCCGACACTCCTACAACAAGATGTTCATTGCCTATCTGCGAACCTATGCCCGGATGGGGCTGCAGGCGATCCCGATGGCGGCCGATACAGGTCCCATCGGCGGTGACCTCAGCCATGAATTCATCATTCTGGCCGAAACCGGCGAAAGTGCCGTCTTCTGCGACAAGGCACTGCTGGAACTGCCGCCGCCCGGTGATGAAGTCGACTACAGCGCTGACCTGCAGTCCACGGTCGAAACCTGGTCGGATCACTATGCCGCGACCGATGAAATGCATGACCCCGAAAAATGTCCGATTGATGCGGACCAGCTTGTTACGGCGCGCGGGATTGAGGTCGGTCACATCTTCTACTTCGGAACCAAGTATTCCGAACCGCTTGGTGCGGTGGTGCAGGGGCCCGATGGCCAACAGGTCACCCTGGAGATGGGCAGCTATGGCATCGGTGTCTCACGACTGGTGGGTGCGATTATCGAAGCCTCCCATGATGACGCCGGAATCATCTGGCCCGAAGCTGTCGCACCATGGCTGGTCGGATTGATCAATCTGAAAGTCGGCGATGCCGAATGCGATGCGGCGTGTGAGAAAATCTACGCAGACCTGCAGGCCGCCGGTGTGGAGGTTATCTATGACGACCGGGATGTGCGGGCCGGCGGCAAGTTTGCCGATATGGATCTGGTCGGTATTCCCTGGCAGCTCACGGTTGGACCGCGCGGCGTGAAGGACGGCAAGGTTGAAGTCAAACGCCGCAGTGCGGATGAAAAGTCCGAGATCGCGCTGGACGCGCTGGGGGCCTGGATTGCAGAACGGGCGGCGTTATAGCGTGGCCATATTGTCCTGGCAGCTTTGCCTGACGTTACGTCTTGATGGGAACACCAGCTGATGTTTTCGGCGGTTGAATGGATGATTGCGTGGCGCTACATGCGCGCGCGTCGTGCCGAAGGCTTTATCTCGGTTATCGCCGGGTTCTCGCTGATGGGGATCGCACTGGGTGTGGCGACGCTCATCATTGTGCTCTCGGTCATGAATGGCTTCAGGATCGAGTTGCTGGACCGTATTTTGGGGCTGAACGGCCACATCGCTGTCATCACCTCAACCGGGACTGTTGCCAACTACAACCCGCTGGCCGAACGCGTGCGCGTCGTCGACGGCGTGTTGTCCGTGACGCCCTTGGTGGAGGGCCAGATACTTGCAACCAATGGCGGACGATCAGCTGGCGCCGTGGTCCGGGGACTGACCTCCGAAGACCTGACGAGCCGCCCATCGATTGCCGACAACATCCGTCTGGGCTCTCTGGCCAACTTCAAAGGCAACGATGCCATCGTTCTTGGGTCGCGTTTGGCCCGATCACTGGGGGCCATTCCGGGCGACAAGGTGACCCTTGTGTCGCCGAAGGGGACTGTCACGGCGTTCGGAACGGTGCCGCGGCTTCAGGCCTATACCGTCGTCGCGACCTTTGAAGTCGGCATGTTTGAATTCGACAGCAGCTTCATCTTTATGCCGCTTGAAGCGGCGCAGAAATATTTCCGGATGGGGGATACCGTCAGCCAGCTCGAAATATTCGTGAAGGATCCGGACAATCTGTTGCGCCAGCGCACAGCAATCGGGGCGGCTCTGGATGCGGAACATCGATTGTTTGACTGGCAACAATCAAATCGAAGCTTTTTCAATGCGTTACAGGTTGAACGCAATGTCATGTTCCTGATCCTGACACTTATTATTCTGGTTGCCGCCTTCAACATCATTTCCAGCCTGATCATGCTGGTGAAGGATAAAGGATCGGCCATTGCGATCCTGCGAACGGTTGGCGCCTCGCGCGGCACGATCATGCGGATTTTCTTTATCGTCGGAACAAGTATCGGTGTTGTCGGAACCGCGTCGGGAACAATTCTGGGACTGTTGTTCGCGCACAACATCGAATCTCTGCGGCGCGCCATTGAATCTCTCACGGGCAATGACCTGTTTGCGGCGGAGATCTATTTCCTCAGTCAGTTGCCGGCCGAAGTCGACACGGGCGAAGTGATCATGGTCGTCTGCATGGCGCTGGGCTTGTCGATCCTGGCAACGCTTTACCCGAGCTGGCGTGCGTCTCGTCTCGACCCGGTGGAGGCGTTGCGCAATGAGTGAAGTTGCTCTCGAACTCAAGCGCGTGACCCGCACATTTAATCAGGGGGGGCGTGAGATCGCTGTGCTGCGTGAGGCAGGGATGTCGCTGGCACGCGGCGAAATCGTGGCGCTGGTTGGGCCCTCGGGTGCGGGCAAGTCCACGCTGTTGCATATCGCGGGGCTCCTTGAGCGCCCGGATAGCGGCGATGTGGTGATCACAGGTGAGAATTGCGCGGATATGCCGGAATCCGAGCGCACGCGTTTGCGTCGTGAAGCCCTGGGCTTTGTGTACCAGTTCCATCATTTGCTCCCGGAATTCTCGGCGCTGGAAAACGTCATGCTGCCGCAGATGATTGCCGGCGTGAACAAGTCCACGGCGCGAGAGCGCGCGGGCGAACTTCTGGAAATGGTTGGCCTCAGTGATCGCGCCACCCACCGACCTGGCGAACTCAGCGGCGGTGAACAGCAACGGATCGCCATCGCACGAAGTGTCTCCAATGCGCCATCGGTTCTGCTGGCCGATGAGCCGACAGGAAACCTCGACCCCGAGACGGCTGGCGCCGTGTTCGGACAGATGCTCAAGCTTGTGCGTGGTGTGGGTCTGGGCGCGCTGGTGGCGACCCATAACCTTGAACTCGCGTCCAAAATGGACCGAATTCTGCAATTGCGTGACGGTCACATCGAAATCGTCTGACTTGTCCCCGGCTTTCGCCTTGTTCAACGGCGCTCCGTCGGGAGAATCGGTCTAATCTCAACGCATGTCACATGCTGATTTCGTCCATCTCCGCGTTCATTCCGCCTATTCGCTTGCCGAAGGTGCACTGCGCATACCCCAACTCGTCGCTTTGTGCCGCGACAAGCAGATGCCGGCTGTTGCGATCACGGATACAGGCAATCTGTTTGGGGCGCTGGAATTCTCGCTGGCCGCTGCAAAAGCAGGAATTCAGCCGATTGTCGGGTGTCAGATCGCGTTGGCGGTTGATGCAGACCCGGAGGCCGCGCGTCGGGGGCAGAATGGTGGCAACCATTTCCGGGATGGCGATCAGCTTGTCTTGCTCGCCCAATCCGAAGCGGGATATCGAAATCTGCTGAAGATTGTCAGCCGGTCTTTCATCGAGATGGCAGACGACGCCCGCCCGACAGTGTGGCTGGAGCAACTCCAAGGGGTCACGGACGGCCTGATCGCGCTTTCGGGGGGGATTGCAGGCCTTCCGGGCCGTCTGTTGTCTGAAGGACAGGCTGACGCCGCGGAAGAAGCGATGCTGAACCTCGCCGGTCTGTTTCCCGGGCGGTTCTATGTCGAGATACAGCGGCACAATATCGACGCCGAGGACCGGCTGGAGAAGGCCTTTCTCGATCTGGCCTACAAACATGACCTGCCGCTCGTGGCGACCAATGAGGCGTTCTTTACCGATGAGGCCATGTACGAGGCCCATGACGCGTTGCTGTGCATCTCTCAAAGCGCCTATGTCTCCCAATCAGAGCGCCGCCGGGTCACGCCCGAGCATCGGTTCAAGTCAGCCGCCGAGATGCGTGCGCTTTTCGCAGATTTGCCCGAAGCCATCGATAACACGCTGGTCATCGCCCAACGGTGCGCGTTCATGCCCACCGAAGCACCGCCAATGCTGCCGCCGTTCCCGACCGCAGATGGCAGCACAGAAGAAGAGGCGCTTCGCACCGAGGCCGAAGCCGGTCTTGAGCTGCGCCTTGCAGCGCATGTTTACGAAGACGGTATGGATGCCGCCGCTCGGGAAGCTGTTGCAAAACCGTATATAGATAGATTGAAGTATGAGCTCGAAACCATTGTTAACATGGGGTTTCCGGGATATTTTCTGATCGTTTCGGACTTCATTAAGTGGTCCAAGGCCAATAACATTGCCGTTGGGCCGGGCCGTGGGTCTGGTGCCGGGTCCGTGGTTGCCTGGGTGCTGACCATCACGGACCTCGATCCACTCCGTTTCGGGCTGTTTTTCGAGCGTTTCCTGAACCCTGAACGTGTGTCGATGCCGGATTTCGATATCGATTTTTGTCAGGAACGCCGGGACGAAGTCATCCACTACGTCCAGCAGAAGTTCGGTCATGACCGCGTCGCCCAGATCATTACCTTCGGCAAGCTGCAGGCCAGAGCTGTTGTGCGCGACGTTGGCCGGGTTCTCGAGATGCCTTATGGCCAGGTTGACCGGATTGCCAAGCTGGTGCCCAACAATCCGGCCAATCCGACCACATTGGGCGAGGCGATTGATGGTGAGCCCCAGCTTCAGGCCATGCGGGATGAAGATGAGGCGGTTGCCCATCTTCTGGACCTGGCCCTGAAGCTCGAAGGTTTGTACCGAAACTCCTCGACCCATGCCGCGGGTGTGGTGATCGGAGACCGGCCGCTTTCCGACATCATTCCGTTGTACCGCGATCCGCGGTCTTCGACGCTGGCGACCCAGTTCAGCATGAAGTATGTCGAGGCCGCCGGGTTGGTGAAGTTCGATTTTCTGGGGCTCAAAACACTTGATGTGCTGCAAAAAGCCGTCGAACTGGTCTCTGACAAGGGGGTCACAGTCGATCTGGCAACATTGCCGCTGGATGACCCAAAAACCTTTGAAATGCTTGCGCGTGGCGACACCACTGGCGTTTTCCAGTGTGAATCCTCTGGCGTCCGCGATGTGCTGCGAAAGCTGAGGCCTGACCGCTTCGAGGACATCATCGCCGTTGTCGCGCTTTATCGTCCCGGTCCGATGGACAATATTCCGAGCTATATCGCGCGAAAGCACGGCCTCGAAGAGGTGGATTACCTGCACAAGGATCTCGAGCAATGCCTGGGGGAGACCTACGGGATCCCGATCTATCAGGAGCAGGTCATGCAGATGGCGCAGGAGCTGGCAGGCTATAGCCTCGGCAATGCTGATCTGTTGCGGCGTGCCATGGGCAAGAAGATCAAGGCCGAAATGGATGCGCAGGAGGAGAGTTTTGTCGCGGGTGCCAGTGCTCGCGACGTCCCTGAGGTCACGTCGCGTCGCATCTTTGAAACCATCGCCAAGTTCGCCGGCTACGGCTTCAACAAGGCTCATGCGGCCGCCTACGCGCTGATCGCCTATCACACGGCCTGGCTGAAGGCGAACCACCCGGTGGAGTTCTTTGCCGCATCGATGACGTTGGATATGGGCAACACGGACAAGCTGGCGATCTACAAGCAGGAGCTCGAACGGCAGAATATCGTGCTGCTGCCGCCAGATATGAATGCTTCGGGCGTGGATTTCGGGGTGGCGCAGCTCGATCCACCGGTTGCCAAGCCGATCGTGGATGGCGAAGAGCCTGAAATACCGCCGATCGGGGGCATTCGTTATGCGTTGGCCGCAATCAAGGGGGTCGGTCGCGCTGCAATGGTCGAGCTTGTTGGCGAACGTGATGCCAACGGGCCGTTTGCTGATCCGTTTGAGGTCGCAAGCCGCCTGAAAGCCCATGTGATGAATCGGCGCCAGCTGGAACGCCTGATCAACGCCGGGGCCTTCGACAGCCTAGATGTCAATCGTGCGCGGGTGTTTGACGGCATCGATCAGATTCTCGGCCATGCCCAGAGCACCCAGCGTGAACGGGAAAGCGGTCAATTCAATCTGCTTGGCGACATGAGTGAGGATGGTGCGGCCAAACCACAATTGGCCGACCGTATGGACTGGTTGCAGTCCGAACGGTTACAGCGCGAGTTGGATGCCGTCGGGTTCTACATGTCGGCCCATCCGCTCGATGAATATGGCAGTTTGCTTGAAAAACTTGGCATCGTTGCGAGCGTGGAGATTGAGGATACGGTCAAGATGCAGGGCGGGATGGCGGCATTGGCGCTTGCAGGCTCGGTTATCTCCGTTCAGCAGCGCACGTCACAGCGCGGCAGCAAATATGCGTTTGTGCAATTGTCCGACGCGTCCGGCACATACGAGGTCATGATGTTTGCCGAAGTGCTCGCTGCGTCGCGCGAAGTTTTGGAAAGCGGCAACCCGGTTCTGGTTTCGACGGCAGCGCGGATTGATCAGGGGCAGGTGCGCCTCTCCGCCCAGAGTGTACGCCCGCTCGAAGCGGCGGCTGCGACCGCGTCTGTGGCCATTCGTATCTGGCTCGAAGATATGGAGCCCTTGCCTTCGCTCAAAGCGCTGATCGAGCGAGAGGCCACGCCAAACGAGCATGACAATGCAAATGGCCGAATCAGTCTGGTCATTCCCGATGGAAACCGGGAGGTGATCGTGCGTTTGAGTGGCAAGTATCGCTGCACGCCGCAGATACGGGCTGCGATGAGCGCAATTCAGGGTATATCAGAGGTTCGCGAGCTATAGGCCAGGCCAAGTTTTTGGTTGTATAGTCACGCATCGCAACAGGGGGGCAGTATGTCAGTAAAACTCACAGAGAAAACGGCGACAGATGCCGCTGAACGGGAAGTCGGTGCCTTCACAACGCTGATCGACAATGATCGGACGCGGATTACCCATTGGGTCATCAAGCCGGGGCAGCAGACCGGCTGGCACCTGCATGATTTCGACTATGTGACGATTCAGGAATCAGAGGGCACGCTGTACCTCGAGCATTCGGATGGCACAGAGCGAACGATCGAATATGTGCCCGGGACGGCTGCGACCATCAGTGCGCCCGTAGAGCACAACGCGATCAATGTCGGCGATGTCGATATCGTGGTGACGGAGATCGAGTACAAAAACTAGAACGGGTCGCAAATGTCTGAAAAACTTGACGAAAAGACACGTATCGAAATCCCGGCCGACAAGGTTGGGCATTATGACGTTCTGATCGACAATGAGACCACTCGGATCACGTTTCACCGTATTGAGCCAGGCGAAAACTCCGGCTGGCATCGACATGAGCACAATTATGTTGGCTATCACTTCCAGTCGAGCGAGGTCGAAGTTGACCGCACCGATGGCAAGGACGGGGTGATGCGCTCTCAGGAAGGCGTGGCCACATTCTATGATGTCGGTGAAGGCTTCGAACACAATGTGACCGTGAAAGGGGACAGCGCGCTGGTCGCGCTGGAAATCGAGTACAAGAAACCCTGACCGGCGACGATTAAGCCCTTGTATTTCTTTACGGCGGCGGGTATCACCCGGCCCGTTACTGCATGGTGCAGAACATAAATCCACACGTAGACACGCGGCTTACGGACAGACATCCCCGCAAGTCGATCCGGTGCCCCACACGGGGCGACAGTCTGCGGAGGTTCAACCGGTAAAGGAGAGACCATGGCGGTCCCAACATTCACGATGCGCCAGCTGCTCGAAGCTGGCGTTCACTTTGGTCATAATACGCGTCGCTGGAATCCCAAGATGGCTCCGTTCATCTTTGGTGTCCGTAACGGCATTCACATCATCGATCTGCAGCAGACGGTCCCGATGCTCTACACGGCGCTGAACGCAGCGCGCAGTGTGGCATCCGAGGGCGGTCGCGTGCTGTTTGTCGGCACCAAGCGGGCTGCCAGCGATATTGTCGCTGAATCTGCTCGCAAGTGTGGTCAGTACTACGTTAACCAGCGTTGGCTGGGCGGCATGTTGACCAACTGGAAGACGATCTCCCAGTCGATCAAGACCCTGAAAGAGCTGGATGACAAGCTCACGGGTGAGGCGCTTGAAGGTCTGACAAAGAAAGAAACCCTGCAGCTGACTCGTCAGCGCGACAAGCTTGAAATGGCACTTGGTGGCATCAAGGAAATGGGCGGTCGCCCTGATCTCGTTGTGATCATCGATACCAACAAGGAAGATATCGCGATCAAGGAAGCCAAAAAGCTTGGTATTCCGGTCGTTGGTGTTGTCGATTCGAACTCGAACCCGACGGATATCGATATGCCGATTCCGGGCAATGACGATGCCATGCGGGCGATCCAGTTGTACTGCGATCTGTTCGCTGGCGCGGTCATCGATGGATTGCAGCAGGATATGGTTGCATCGGGCGTTGATGTTGGCGCAGCAGAAGCTCCTCCGGTTGAGGCGCTCGACCAGGCTGCACCGGAACCGGCTGCCGCAGAAGTTGCCGCCAGCACACCTGAGGCCGCACCGGCTGAAGAGGCTGCTGCTCCGGAAACAACACCTGCAGCTAGTTAATTAGTTTCAATAGGTTAGAACCAGTAACGAAAGTGGAGTATCAGCATGGCTGAGATCACTGCGGCTGCCGTCAAGGCGCTTCGTGAGCAATCCGGCGCAGGTATGATGGATTGCAAAGCTGCCCTCACCGAAAATGACGGTGACATGGAAGCTTCCATCGATTGGCTTCGGAAGAAAGGCCTGTCGGCAGCGGCCAAGAAGGCCGGTCGCGCGGCAGCAGAGGGACTTGTCGGCATGGCCGTTGATGGCAACACCGGCGCCCTTGTGGAAGTAAATGCGGAAACCGATTTTGTCGGACGGAATGAAACCTTTCAGCAGTTCGTGGCAAAAACAGCCAGTATCGCTCTTGTTCATGGTGCTGATGTCGACAGCCTGAAGGCTGCCGACTTTGAAGGCGCAACCAATGTGGAGCAGGCTGTTGTCGATTTGGTTGCTTTGATCGGTGAGAACATTGGCCTTCGTCGTTCAGTCCAGCTTTCTGTCGAAAACGGGACCGTTGCTGGCTACATCCACAATCAGGTGGCCCCGGGCATGGGTAAGATCGGCGTCCTCGTTGCGCTTGAATCCACTGGTGACAAGGCGAAGCTTGATGAGCTTGGTCGCCAGCTTGCAATGCATGTTGCCGCAGCGCAGCCGCAATTCCTTGATGTCTCGTCCGTGGATGCCAGCGCGCTGGACCGTGAACGCGAAGTTCTGGCTGATCAGGCTCGTGCTTCAGGCAAGCCGGAAGAGATCGTCGACAAGATGGTCGAAGGCCGCCTGCGCAAGTATTACGAGGAAGTTGTTCTGCTCGAGCAGACCTACGTGATCGACGGTGAGAGCAAAGTTGGTAAGTTTGTCGAAGCCGCTGCCAAAGATATTGGTGCGCCGGTGACGATTGCTGGTTTTGAGCGATTTACGCTGGGTGAAGGCGTTGAGCGCAAGGAAGAAGACTTTGCGGATGAGGTTGCGAAACTCGCAGGCTAAATTCGTATTCGACTGCGGGAGGCGGTCGTTTCATGACAGATGATGGTAGCTTTAAACGAGTCCTTTTAAAGGTTTCTGGCGAAGTCCTCATGGGGGGGGCCGAGTTTGGGCTGGACCCTGAAACTGTCGACCGCATCGCAGCCGATATTGCACAGGTTCATGCCAGCGGCATCGAGCTTTGTCTTGTGGTTGGCGGCGGGAATATCTTTCGGGGTGTTTCGGTCGCGGCCAAGGGGATGGAGCGGGCAAGTGCCGACTATATGGGTATGCTCGGCACCGTCATGAACGCCCTTGCGCTGCAAAGTGCGCTGGAAGCGATTGATGTTCCGACACGCGTCCTTTCTGCAATCCCGATGTCGACGGTGTGTGAGCCTTACATTCGTCGTCGCGCGGTGCGCCATATGGAGAAGGGTCGGATCGTGATTTTCGCGGCCGGTACCGGCAATCCTTATTTTACAACGGACACCGCAGCAGCTTTGCGCGCATCGGAAATGGACTGTGATTGCCTGATGAAGGGCACAAAGGTCGATGGCGTCTATTCAGAGGATCCTGAAACGAATCCGGATGCCGAACGCTACGATTCTTTGACGCATTTCGACGTTTTGCAGCGGGATCTGAAGGTCATGGATGCAGCGGCGATTACGCTGTGCCGAGAGAACAATATTCCGATTCTTGTGTTTTCCATCCAGAATGCCGGTGAAGTTCACCGTGTTTTGCACGGCGAAGGCCGTTTCACGATTGTCAGGGGAGAAGGTTAGTGTCTGCAGACGAAAACGATCTCAAGCGCCGTATGGAAGGCGCTCTCGATGCGCTGAAACGTGAATTTGTCGGTCTTCGGACCGGACGCGCGTCAACCAGCCTGCTCGAAAACATTCAGGTCGACGCCTATGGCTCGGCAATGCCTCTCAATCAGGTGGCTTCGGTGAGTGTACCTGAGCCGCGTCTGCTGACGGTTCAGGTCTGGGACAATGGCAACGTCAAGGCGACAGAGAAGGCTATTCAGGATGCCGAACTGGGCCTCAATCCGCAAACCGAAGGCAATTTGATCCGCGTTCCGATTCCCGAGTTGAGTGAGGAACGACGCGAGGAGATGGCCAAAGTTGCAGCCAAATATGCAGAGCAGGGCCGTATTGCGGTTCGCAATGTCCGCCGTGACGGAATGGATTCTCTCAAGAAGCTTGAGAAAGATGGCGACATCTCACAGGACGAACAGCACGCGCGCGGCGATGATATTCAGAAAATGACCGATGCTTACATCAAGCAGGTCGACGAACTGCTCGAAACGAAAGAGCAGGAGATCATGCAGGTCTGAGTGCTATGGCCAGCGATGCAGATGAGACGAGCCTGGTCCCTCAGCATGTTGCCATCATTATGGATGGCAATGGTCGATGGGCGCGCGCACGCGGTCTGCCGCGTACGGCAGGGCATAAAAAGGGCGCTGAGGCTGTTCAGCGCACTCTTGAGGCCGCTAGAGATCTCGGGGTCAGGTATCTGACGCTTTTCGGGTTTAGTTCGGAGAACTGGAATCGTCCCGAAGGAGAGGTGTTCGACCTGATGGGGCTTCTTCGTCGATACCTCCAATCCGAAACGTCTGCCTTACACCACAAAAACATCCGCATTCGTGTTGTCGGCGACCGAAGTCGTTTTTCGGATGACATCGTTTCTCTCATTACCAACGCCGAGAAAATGACTGCCGGTAACGACGGTCTCAATCTCACCGCAGCGCTGAGCTATGGCGGTCGACAGGATATTACAACGGCGGCGCGCACAATCGCGGCGAAAGCAGTGGCAGGGGAGCTTGATCCAGATTCCATTGATGAGGATATTTTCGGGCAGCATCTGTGGACCCATGATCTGCCCGATCCCGACCTGTTAATCCGCACGAGTAATGAACAACGGATCAGCAACTTTCTGCTTTGGCAGTGTGCCTATAGCGAACTCGTGTTTTCTGATGTGTATTGGCCGGAGTTTGGTCGGGAAGGTCTCGAGCAGGCCATTGCCGAATACAATCGTCGTGACCGGCGCTTCGGCGCGATCGCGAGCTAGCCTGTTGATCGACAAGCCCCTGCCTGATCCCACCCAACCCGGTTCCGGGCCCAGCAACCTGATTCTTCGTGTCGGATCGGCCCTCGTTCTGGGGCCACTTGTTCTGTTCTGCATCTGGATGGGCGGGCTTTGGTTTGCGTGCCTGATCGCGATTGTCGCCGTGGCCGGGGGCGGTGAATGGCGCAAGATGGCAAAGCTGGAAACCCGTGGCGTTGGCACCATCCTGATAATGGGACCTCTTTTTGTTTTGATTGCCATTGTTGGTGCCAGTCCAGCAGCCGGTGTGTTTGTTCTCGCAATCTCCATATTTCTGGCACTGGCGACTTTCGGGTCGCCCTGGGCGGACCGTCGATGGGCCGTGATCGCGCTGTTGCATGTCGGTCTTGCGGCACTGGCGACAATTTACCTGCGTCTGACGCCCGAGTTGGGCCGTGATTTGGTGTTCATATTGTTTGGCGCAGTCTGGTTGTCGGATATTGGAGGCTACGTCGCGGGCCGACTGATCGGGGGACCAAAATTGGCGCCGGGTATCAGTCCGAACAAAACACTGGCCGGATCCGGAGGGGCTCTCGTCTTCGCGGGTGTTGGTGCGCTTGTTTACGGCGCGATGACCGAAAGCCAAAGCAGTATGGTTCTGGTTTTAGCTCTGGTTCTGTCCGTTGCGACACAAGCTGGCGATCTGTTTGAATCCTGGGTCAAACGTCGGTTTGACGTTAAGGATTCCGGTACCTTGATCCCGGGCCATGGCGGTATACTCGACCGCGTGGACGGCTTACTCTTCGCCGCGCCTGTTCTGGCGTTGATTGTTTTGGTTTCCGGGACGGACTTTATTTCATGGCAGTAACCGAATTTTCCGGCGACCCGCGAGCAGTCCAAGGTTGCCGACGCCTTTCGATTCTTGGTGCCACCGGTTCAATCGGAACCAGCACCGCCGATCTTGTCCGACGGAATCCCGAAGCATTTGATGTTGCAGTTCTGACGGCAAACCGGAATGCAGCTGATCTCGCGACGCTGGCGCGTGAATTGCGACCTGAACTCGCGATTGTGGCGGACCCGGAAGCTTATACGGAACTGCAGGAATTGCTTGCGGGAACCGGAATAGAAGTCGCTGCTGGTCCGCAGGCACTTGTTGAAGCAGCTCGTGAACCCGTGGACATGACCATTGCAGGGATTGTTGGTGCTGCAGGGCTGGATTCGGCACTGGCTGCGATCCAACAAGGGACTGTTGTCGCTCTGGCGAACAAGGAATGCCTCGTCTGCGCCGGAGACCTGGTTCTGGAGGCCTGTCATGCCGCCGGAACAACGCTTCTGCCGCTCGACAGCGAGCACAACGCGATCTTTCAGGTGTTTGAGACCGAGAACGCAGCGGATGTCGAAAAGCTTGTTCTTACCGCTTCAGGCGGACCTTTTCGGACATGGACGCGGCCTCAAATGGCAACCGCGACCCCCGATCAGGCGGTGGCGCATCCAAACTGGGACATGGGTCGGAAGATTTCGGTCGATTCCGCGACCATGATGAACAAGGGCCTCGAATTAATTGAGGCTGCATATCTGTTCCCTGTGGCATCAGAAAACATTGATGTGTTGGTCCACCCACAATCCGTCGTGCACTCCATGGTGGCTTATACGGATGGGTCCATGTTGGCGCAGTTAGGGCCGCCGGATATGCGAGTGCCGATTGCCCACGCATTGGCCTGGCCGGCCCGTATGAAAACACCGGTGGAACGTCTGGATCTGGCCGCGATAGGAACTCTGGACTTTGAAGCGCCCGATGATGAACGGTTTCCCGCAATTGCACTTGCGCGCGCGGCGCTCGACAGCGGAAATGGCAGTACGGCCGTTCTGAATGCCGCGAATGAGGTGGCGGTGCAAAGTTTCCTCGACAATTTGATCGGATTTCTGGATATCACCAAATTTGTCGAGAAGACGCTGGAATTGGTGCAGGCAAGCCCGATCCGCACGCTGGACGATTTTCGGGCTCTGGACACGGAAACGCGAGTGGTCACGGAATCTCTTGTAAAGTCTGGTTCTTAACGCCAATTCAAGCATTGCAGCGCAGGCTTGGTGCCAAGTCTGCAAGGGAGTGAGTCTGTATGGGCGGCGTCATCGAAACAATTTTCTGGTTCCTAGTGGTGCTTACGCCACTCGTGTTCATACATGAGTTTGGCCACTACTGGTTTGCCCGTCGGAACGGGGTCAAAGTTGAGGTGTTCTCGGTCGGGTTTGGCCGTGAGCTCTTTGGGTATACCGATAAGTCCGGAACCCGTTGGAAATTCAGCCTTATTCCCTTTGGTGGCTACGTAAAGATGTTCGGCCAAAGCGATCTGGGGCCCGACGAGGACGAAGCTGACCTGACAGAGGCGGAACGTGAGGTTGCGTTCCATTCCAAGAAGTTGTCCCAAAAGGCCATGATTGTCGCGGCGGGTCCGTTGGCCAATCTCCTTTTTGCCATTGTTGTCTTTACGGTTCTTTTCGCCACGGCGGGACAGCCCTTTACGCCAGCGACGGTGTCCGAGGTCGTTCCCGATTCGGCTGCAGAGACCGCAGGCATTGAGGCTGGGGACACGTTTACCGAAGTCGCCGGTCGCTCAATCGAGCGCTTTGAAGAAGTTCAGCAACTCATTCGTCTGCATCCGGGTATTCCGGTAAACATCACCGTAGACCGAAACGGGCGGAATCTTAATTTGATCGCGACCCCGACCGTCACTGTTGTGCCGGATGGACTGGGCGATGAGGCGCGCTTGGGTGTCCTCGGTGTGCGCGGTGTTGAACGTGCCTATGAGCGCCACAGCATCCCGACAGCAGCCTGGCAATCTGTGCGGGAGACCGTTCGTCTGGTTTCGGTCACCGTGACAGCGATCGGACAGATGTTTGGGGGCGAACGCAGTGCCAAAGAACTGGGTGGGCCGGTCCGAATCGCGCAGATGTCCGACAGCGCGGCAGACGCCGGAATCGAAACGCTGATTATTTTTGCCGCTTTTCTTTCAATCAATCTCGGGTTGATCAATCTTCTGCCTATCCCGCTCCTTGATGGCGGACATCTGCTGTTTTATGCCTATGAAGCCCTTGTCCGGCGGCCACCGGGGCGTTGGGCGCAGGAGTTTGGGTTGAAAATCGGGCTGGTTTTCGTGCTGGGCCTCATGCTATTCGCCACGTTCAATGATATTGCCCGACTTCCTGTCGTTCAGCGGATTGTCTCGCTGATCACTTAGGGTTAAACCTCTGTGTGATAACAAGAATCGAGCAACTGGCGTAACAGGGACGAGCGTGTGATTTCCCGCTTACTCAAGTTTTCAGTGACAGGCTTACTGGCGAGCGTTTTGCTCGTTGGGGCTGCTGTCGTGACGCCGCTTCTGGCACAGACCGCCTCTGGCTCTACGATTGAGGAAATCCGCGTTGTCGGGACGCAGCGTATCGATCCCTCGACGGTCAACTCCTACATGCAGTTGAAGCCCGGTGATCGCTACAACGCAGAGAAAGTTGATGAGTCTCTAAAGAACCTCTTCAACACGGGGCTCTTTGCCGATGTGACCTTGCGCCGCGAAGGCCGGTCTCTTGTTGTGCAGGTTGTCGAGAACCCGATCATCAACCGCATCGCGTTTGAAGGCAATCGCAAGATCGACGATGAGACCCTGCGAACAGAGGTGAGTTTGCGCCCGCGAGTTGTCTACACGCGAACCAAGGTTCAAAGCGATGTTCGTCGTTTGCTTGACGTCTATCGTCGCACCGGGCGTTTTGCGGCGACCGTTGATCCGAAAGTCATTCAACTTTCTGAAAACCGCGTTGATCTGGTTTTTGAAATTGATGAGGGTGGCGCGACAGGCATTCGGGCAATTAATTTTATTGGCAATGCGGAGTTCTCTGACGGGGATTTGCGCGATGTCATTCAGACCACGGAATCAAATTTCTACAATTTCCTCTCATCCAACGACACGTATGATCCTGACCGTCTTTCGTTTGATCGGGAGTTGCTGCGACGGTTCTATCTTTCGGAAGGGCATGCGGATTTTCGTGTGGTGTCGGCTATCGCTGAACTGACCGAAGATCGTGAAGACTTTCTTGTGACCTTCACTGTGGACGAGGGACCGCTATACACGTTTGGGAAGCTTGACGTTTCAAGTCAGTTACGTGGCGTTGAGAATGAAGACCTGGTCTCCCAGATCACTTCGGACACAGGGGATATCTACAATGCGACGGAGGTCGAGAACACGGTTCAGGCCATCACCGACACGCTGGGTGAACGCGGGTTTGCCTTTGTTGATGTTCGGCCACGTGTGAACCGGGATCGCGATGATCTGACCATCGATGTGACCTACGAAATTCGTGAAGGTCCTCGTGTTTTTGTGGAACGCATCGACATTGGTGGCAATGTTCGAACCTTGGATACCGTGATCCGCCGTGAGTTCACTCTGGATGAAGGCGATGCCTTCAATACGGCAAAGCTGCGGCGTACGCGTCAAAGACTGCAGGATCTTGGCTTCTTTGCCCGTGTTGACGTCAACAACAATCCCGGCAGCGCCCCAGACCGGACAGTCATCAGTGTGGACGTTCAAGAGCAGTCGACTGGCGAACTCTCCATTGGTGCAGGCTTCTCATCGACGGCCGGGGCCTTGAGCGATCTGACCATTCGTGAACGCAACCTGCTTGGTCGTGGTCAGGATTTGCGCTTCAGCACAACCCTGGCAACCAAACAGCAGCAGGTGGACCTGAGTTTCACAGAGCCTTATTTCCTTGGCCGGGAGCTTGCGGCAGGCGTTGATGCCTTTTACAGGACAACGGATTTTGGGGATCGATCCTCGTTTCAGGAAGACGAGGCAGGTTTTGGACTTCGGGCCGGGTACCAGATTTCACCAAAACTTCGGCATACAGCGGGCTACACATTCTCGCGTGACGAGATTGATGAAGTGGCAGCCGATGCTTCGCCCGCCATTAAGGCGCAGGAAGGAACGTTTTCGACGTCCGCGATCGGCAACGAATTTTTCTATGATGCACGGAACAGCCGGTTTAGTCCTACGGACGGCTATTTCCTGAGTTATGATATCGATGTGGCTGGTTTCGGTGGTACCGAACGGTTCGTACGAAATGAAGTTGGCGCCGGGCTGTTCGAATCTCTCTTCGGAACGTCGTTTATCGGCAGCCTCGAAGGTTCGGCCGGCATCATGAACGAGCTCGATGATGACATTCGTATTTCCGAGCGTTTCTTTCTGGGCGGTAACAAGTTCCGGGGTTTCAAAACAGGCGGTGTTGGCCCCCGCGACATTTCAACGGATGATTCTCTGGGTGGTACGAAGTTCTACCGCGCGTCCGCAGAGGTCGAATTCCCGCTCGGTTTGCCGGAAGAGTTCAACATCAAGGGCTCGGTCTTTACTGACGTTGGTTCGGTCTGGGGTAATGATAACTCATTCCCGAACATCGAAGATGATGCTTCGTTGCGGGCGACTATGGGCGTCGGTTTCGGCTGGGCATCGCCGGCTGGCCCGATCCGCATCAATCTCACCCGCGCAGTTCTGAAGGAAGAGTATGATAAGACCGAGTTCTTCAGTTTCAGCTTCGGGACCCGGTTTTAACGGAGCAATGACATGATCCGATTGGTAGGAGCGGTTGCGTTTGCCATCGCCATTACATCGGCTGCGTTATCACCAGCTGTAGCGCAGACGACCTCGAAACCGCCTGTGCCTTCCATTGCCATCGTGGATGTTGAATCTGTGATGCGAGATTCACTTGCGGTGAAGTCCGCGCGCAGCCAAATCGACGTGATTGCCAAGGATTTGCAACAAGACATTGCTGGAGAAGAGGAAAAACTGCGTTCCGAAGAACAGAAACTTCAGCAGCAACGAGCTCTGCTGTCACCGGAAAAATACGCTGAGGACCGCCAGGCTCTGCAGGAACGCGCTGCCGCACTTCAGCAGCGTGCACGATCCCTTCGCCAGACGCTTGACCGCGGGATGGCAAAAACAATGCAGCGTATCCAGATCGTTTTGTTTGAGGAGATTGGAAAACTGGCAGAGGAGATGGACGTGAATCTTGTCCTGCCGCGATCTCAGATTGTTGTCGCAATCGATTCATTCAATATCAGCGAAGCAGCTCTGGCGCGTTTGAACGCCCGATTGACTGAAGTCGACATGGCACTCGAACGTGCAGAATAACGGGAAGTATCCAAACCTGAATGGCTGATCCACGCTTTTTTGACAACAAGGGCCCGTTCTCGGTCGCCGAACTTTCTGCGCTTGCGGGGGATGACGTCGTTGTCCGGGGCGATGGAAGTGTTTCTATTTCGGATGTGGCGCCGTTGGACGCAGCAAGCGAAAACCACATCAGCTTTCTCGACAATCGAAAGTATATCGAGGCCTTCGAGGCCTCGGCGGCGCGCGCTTGTATTGTGGCGCCTGAACTTGCCGACAGGGCGCCTGACGGGATGGTTTTGATCGTCACCCCAAAGCCATACCGGGCCTATGCGCGTATCGCGCATGCTTTCTATCCGTCGGCTATGGCTTCGACCGGTGTCCACCCGTCCGCATCGATTGATCCGGAAGCCGATGTTTCAGCTGATGCTGCTGTTGGTGCCAATGCTGTTGTCGAAGCCGGCGCACGAATAGCCGCAGGTGCTGAAATCGGAGCTGGGGCCGTGGTCGGCCGCGGCGTGTCGGTTGGCGAAGGCTCGCGTGTCGGGGCGAATGCAAGTCTGGCCTATTGTGAAATTGGTGCGCGGTGCGAACTGCATGCGGGAGTTCGCATCGGAACCCGAGGGTTTGGCTTTGATATGTCAGCTGAAGGCCATCTCGATGTGCCGCAACTTGGTCGTGTGATTATTGGGGATGATGTCGAGGTCGGCGCGAATTCGACGATCGATCGCGGAGCTGGACCTGACACCCTAATTGGCAATGGCTGCAAGATTGATAATCTGGTGCAGATCGGGCACAACGTTCGCATGGGGCAGGGCTGTGTTGTCGTGGCACAATCGGGCGTCGCAGGCAGCACGGTGCTCAGTGATTTTGTCGTGTTGGCCGCGCAGTCCGGTGTTAGTGGGCATCTCAAAATTGCGCCAGGAACCCAATTGGCAGCACGCAGCGGGATCATGCGCGATACTGAACCGGGCGCCAAACTCGCCGGAAATCCGGCCATTCCTGCGAAAGAGTATTTTCGTCAAATGGCGGTTCTGGGGAAGCTTGCGAAAGATCGTCATCGCAAGAACTGACAACTGAAGTTATTGAACGGTTTCGAGCCATGGACACAAAAGTCGAACAACCACAGATGAACCCCAACGCACGCGAAGCGGTCGATATTCTCGAGGTGATGGAGATGATCCCGCATCGCCAGCCGTTCCTCATGATCGATCGTGTGGAAGATATCGTCATTCGGGAAAGCGCAACGGGTATCAAGAATGTCACGATCAACGAACCATTCTTCGTTGGACATTTCCCGGTACGTCCAGTTATGCCCGGTGTGCTTGTCATCGAGGCGATGGCGCAGACGGCTGCAGTCCTTGTTGTCGAGACCCTGGGGCCAAATGCTCTTGGCAAGCTCGTATATTTTATGACGATCGACAATGCGCGTTTTCGTAAACCGGTCGTACCTGGTGATCAGGTTAAATTGTTTGTCTCCGTTCAGCGCAATCGCGGCAATGTCTGGAAATTCAAAGGTGTCGCCAAAGTCGGCGACCTCACGGTTGCCGAAGCAATTTACTCAGCGATGATTATGGATGCCTGAATGACCTCTATTCACCCGACTGCCGTCATTGAAGATGGTGCGGAACTTGGCGCAGATGTTGAGATTGGCCCCTACAGTGTCGTGGGCCCCGAGGTGCGAATCGGTGACGGTGTTCGTCTGCATAGCCACGTGGTGGTTGGAGGGCGAACGACCATCGGGCCGCAAACTGAGATATTCCCCTTCGCTTCAATCGGGCTCGCTCCTCAGGATCTCAAATTCAGTGGCGAAGAATCCGAACTGATTATCGGAGCCCGCAATCAGATACGCGAGCATGTCACGATGAATCCTGGCACCTCTGGCGGTGGCCTCCAAACAAGAGTTGGAGATGATTGTTTGTTCATGGTGGGCGCGCATGTTGCGCATGATTGCATTGTTGGCAATCACGTCATCCTGGCGAACAATGCGACGATCGCGGGCCACGTGACGGTTGGCGATTTTGCGATTATCGGCGGTCTGTCAGCTGTGCATCAGTTTGTTCGGATTGGGGCCCACGCAATGATCGGCGGAATGTCCGGTATTGAGCAGGATCTCATTCCTTATGGTCAGGCGCAGGGTGACCGCGCGCGACTGCGGGGTCTGAACCTCGTGGGATTGCAGCGCCGTGACTTTTCCCGTGATGGTATCAGCAATCTTCGCACCGCTTACCGACTGCTCTTCGGTCCCGAGGGAACCATGCAGGAACGGGTTGATACCGTGGTGGAGTTATACGCTGATGACGAAGGGGTGATGGAAGTCGTCAACTTCGTACGCGCAGATTCATCTCGCGCGATATTGCAGCCCAAAACGTCCAATGGCGGTTAAGCTCGGAATTCTCGCCGGTGGCGGCCCGTTGCCCGGATATCTCGTTGAAGCCTGTCGCGCCAGTGATCGTCCTGTCTTTGTGATCGCGCTTGAAGGGCAGGCTGACCCCGACATCATTGCGGATACACCCCACGCCTGGGTGCGTCTGGGCGCTGCCGGTGAGGCGCTCGATCGTTTGCGCGCCGAGGGTGTCGGCGAAATTGTGATGGCCGGCCCGGTGCGCCGCCCAACCCTGCGTGAACTGCGCCCGGACCGAAGGGCTGCAAAGTTTCTTGGTATGGGTCTCCTCAAAAAGGGTGATGACGGTTTGCTGGGTGCACTCGTTCGCGCACTTGAAGAGGAAGAGGGCTTTCGGGTCGTCGGTGCGAATGACGTGTTGGCCGAGCTCGCAGCACCCTCGGGTCCATTCGGTGGTTTCAAACCCGATGATGAGTCAGACGCGGATATTGCGCATGGGGTTCGTGTTTTGCATCGCACGGGCCCACTGGATATTGGGCAGGCCGTGATTGTTCAGCAGGGCATTGTCCTTGGCCTTGAAGCTGCGGAAGGAACCCGCGCATTGCTCGAGCGCTGTGGTCCCTTGCGTCGTGATGGCCGGGGCGGTGTTCTGGTCAAACTCCACAAGCCGGGTCAGGAAATGCGCGCGGATATGCCGTCCATTGGTCCCGAGACGATCCGTGCGGCACGCGGAGCAGGCTTGGCAGGGGTCGCTGTTGCAGCGGGTTCGACCCTTGTGTTTGAAAAGGATGCACTGATCGCAGAAGCAGATGCCGCAGGAATGTTCGTGATCGGCATTCTGCCTGCTGACTATGTGGATGACTACGACACGGCGTCATGAATACGGTCGCCCCCGACTCTCCCTTGCATGTCTACGTGATTGCCGGTGAACCGTCTGGCGATGTTATCGGTGCCAGACTGATCGAGGCTCTGCGCGCTGACGGTGATATCGAGGTTTCGGGTATCGGCGGGCCAGAGATGGAGGCTGCAGGCCTGCAAAGCCTGTTTCCCTATGATGAACTGGCTATCATGGGGCTGACCGAGGTTCTTCCTAGCGTACCGCGCATTCTTCGTCGGATGCGCAAGACGGCGCGGGATATCGAGAGAAAGCAACCCGATGTCATTGTGACCATCGATTCACCGGGTTTCGTATTCGGGGTTATCCGTCGTTTGAAGTCCCGGAACTGTCCCCGGGTTCACTATGTTGCACCGACGATCTGGGCCTGGCGGGCGGGTCGGGTGAAGAAGTTCCGAAAGCATTTCGACCACCTGCTGGCGTTGTTTCCCTTTGAGCCCCCGTTGTTTGAGGCTGCTGGACTGGATTGCTCCTTTGTGGGGCATCCGATCGCTGAAGGTGCTGTCGCTTCGGGCAACGGGCCTGCGTTTCGACAACGCCATGGAATTGGCACAGATGAGCAAGTCCTGTGTTTGCTTCCGGGAAGTCGGCGCGGCGAAGTCTCGCGTCTGGGACCGGTCATTTCAGAAGTCTTGGGGTTATTGGCGAGGAGCAACCCGGGAGCACGGATTGTTGTGCCGGCGGCACCAAATGTTCGGGATGCTGTTGGGACACTCGCTGTGACGTGGGGCGACAAGGTGCTTGTCGTGGATGGAGCCTCCGAACGGTATGACGCCTTTGCAGCCTCTGATCTGGCGCTCGCAGCGTCGGGGACGGTGACGCTGGAGCTGGCCTATGCAGGCGTGCCAACGGTTGTCATTTATCAGGTTGGAAAGCTGACTGGCGAAATCGCGCGCAGGATGATTCGGATTGAACACGTATCTATCGTCAATATCGTCGCTGGACGGCTGATATTCCCTGAATTCCTGCAGTCGCGTTGCCGTCCGGCCTTGATCACCGGGGCGGTCAGTGCGCTCCTGGGTGACCGGGATGCGGCCCGCATAATTGGCGCGGACGCGCAGGCGATTGCACGCGATATTGCCGGCGGCGGGGACAAACCAAGCGCGCGGGCTGCGCGGGCTATCCGCGCAATTGTCGCTGCGGCGTGAACCGGCTAAGACAATCAACAGCAATGACCCAGTAAAGGATCCAGACATGGCAGATCAATCGGCGTTTCGGCTGCTTCACACGATGTTCCGTGTGAAGGACCAGGACAAATCCATCGACTTCTATACCCGCCTGTTGGGCATGAAGGTGCTGCGTCAAAAGGAGTTTGAAGGCGGTCGTTTCACCAATACCTTCATCGGGTACGGAGATGAGACCAAGGAAACGGTCCTTGAGCTGACCTACAATTGGGATCAGGCCGAACCCTATAGCCATGGCTCCGGCTTTGGGCACATCGCGTTGGGTGTGCCGGATATTTATGCGACCTGCAGCCAGCTGGAAGCCGAGGGTGTCACGATTTCACGTGCGCCGGGACCAATGAAGCACGGCACCACGGTGATCGCGTTCATTGAAGACCCCGACGGGTACAAGATCGAATTGATTGAAGGTTAGTCTGATGAGTAAAGATACCCGCACAGGCAAAGATATGGTGGTCGACCCGGCTGAACTCCCGGTTGAGTCCGGAACGCCTTACCCGGCACCCCATGATGCAATCGTACAGGGGCGGCACAGGTCGCGGTTGTCGCCGGTGCTCGGGCTGACAAAGTTCGGGGTGAATGTCCTTCGGATCGAACCGGGTGCCCAGTCTTCAGCGCGCCATTGGCACTCCGAACAGGACGAATTCGTCTATGTGCTCGAGGGCGAGGCCACGTTGGTGACGGATGAGGGCGATACCATCGTGAAGGCCGGTATGGCTGCGGGTTTCCCGGCGGGCAATCCGAATGGGCACACGCTGGTCAATCGTTCGAACTCAGATGTGCTGGTGCTTGAAGTTGGCGATCGCCCCGTGTCCGAAGATGTCGAGTATCCCGATATCGACATGGCCAATGCGGTGCGGGACGGAAAACCGAACTTTACCCGCAAGGACGGCTCTGCCTTCTAGGTATCCAGCGCTTGGCTAGCCGAGAAGGGCCAGTCCACCAATCAGAACAAGCAGGCACAGCAGCGCGGCCAGCCAGCGTCGCCGAAAGGCTTGCGGCTGCTCGTCTGCGGGCTGTTGCCCGGTGTCAGGGCCCCAGCGTTCCTCAATGGAGGCAAGCCCGGGTCGGACGGGGATGCTGACGGCGCGTCGCGCGCGTCGGTCAATGGGGGTTACCGCTTGTCCGGTGAAACGTAATTCCGTTCGGTGGACCCGAGATAAAGCTGACGGGGACGACCAATACGCTGATCCGGATCCTCGATCATCTCTTTCCACTGTGCAATCCAGCCTGCTGTACGCGCCAGTGCGAAAAGCACCGTGAACATGCTGGTCGGGAAGCCGATCGCCTTCAGGATGATGCCGGAATAGAAATCGACATTCGGGAAGAGCTTGCGATCAACGAAATAAGGATCTTCGAGCGCGATTTTTTCCAGTTCCATGGCGAGTTCGAGCAGGGGATCATCATCCACACCAAGCTCTTCGAGAACCGCATCAGCAGATTTTTTCAGAACGCCAGCGCGCGGATCGTAGTTCTTGTAGACCCGGTGACCGAAGCCCATCAGACGGAACGGGTCGTCCTTGTCCTTGGCGCGTTCCAGGAACTCAGGGATATTGTCCTTGTGGCCGATCTGGTCGAGCATTTCGAGCACGGCCTGGTTTGCGCCGCCATGGGCGGGGCCCCAGAGAGTGGCGATACCCGCAGCGATGCAGGCAAACGGGTTGGCACCCGATGAACCGGCGAGACGAACAGTCGAGGTTGACGCGTTCTGCTCATGATCGGCATGAAGAATGAAAATCTTGTCCATCGCATCCACAATGGCGGGGCTGGGAACATATTCCTCAGCCGGGACACCGAAGGTCATCCGGAGGAAGTTCTCGGAATAGCTCAGGTCATTGCGTGGATAGAGGAATGGCTGACCAACCGAATACTTGTAGGCCCAGGCTGCGATGGTCGGCATCTTGGCGATCAGGCGGTGCGATGCAATCAGGCGCTGCTGCGGATCATTGATGTCGGTGGAGTCGTGATAGAAGGCGGACATGGCGCCAACCACGCCGATCATCACGGCCATCGGATGCGCATCCCGACGGAAACCGCTGTACAGATTGCGCATCTGCTCATGGATCATCGAGTGATAGGTGATGGTGTGTTCGAAATCCTGCAATGTTGCGGCGTCTGGCAGCTCGCGATGCAGAAGCAGATAGCAGACTTCCAGAAAGCTGCTCTCACCGGCCAGCTGTTCGATGGTGTAACCACCATGGCGCAGTATGCCGACTTCGCCGTCGATATATGTCAGCGCCGAGTCACAGCTCGCTGTGGAGGTATAGGAGGGGTCATAAGTGAACATGCCCGTCTGGGAATACAGCTTCCGCACGTCAATGACCTTGGGGCCTTCTGTGCCTTCAAGGATCGGAAGTTCAACTGTTTGTCCGTCTACGGTGAGGGTAGCTGTTCCAGCGGTTTTTGCGTCACTCATGTATATCTTCCCCAAATCGTTCGCTTTATCACACCGAAAGGTGCCACCTTGCGAGCCAGTGTTATGTTGCAGCGCACTATAATGGGCAAGAGGCCGTTCGGCAACTTAACCCAGTGCGTTTCCAGAGCGGACAGGCTCTAGGATGAGGCCAATTCAAGGCGTTTGAGCGTTTCATCATGCCCAAGCACCACCATGACTTCGAATATCCCTGGTGAAACGTTGCTGCCGGTCAAAGCGGCCCGCAATGGCTGTGCGACCTGACCGAGCTTAAGTTCGTTTCGGTCCGCATATTCACGGACGGCGGTATCGAGTTGGCTCTCATCCCATAATGTAATCGTACCGAGAATTTGAGCAAGCTCAGAGAGGTGATTTCGTGTTTCGGGCTCGGCCAGCATGCTACGCGCCTTGTTGTTAAAGGGCAAAGGTGCGTCAAACAGGTAAAGAGAAGCTGAATCAACGACTTCGTTAACAGTCTTTGCGCGTTGTACAAGGCCGGAAAGACCCGCAATCAGACGTGTTTGTGCGTGTGTGGAAAGGCTCTTGTCCGATGTTTCATCGGCCAATGCCATGATAATCCCGCTCAATTGTGCTGGATCAGCTTCCTTGAGGTAGTGCGCATTCAGGTTCAGGAGCCGGTCCATATCGAACCGGGCCGGTGACCGCCCGACGGAACCGAGGTCGAACCATTCGATAGCCTGTTCGGTTGAGATGATCTCATCGTCACCATGGGACCAGCCGAGGCGGAGCAGATAGTTCCGCATGGTTTCCGGCAGAATGCCCAGATCCGCATAGTGATCGACACCCAACGCACCATGCCGCTTAGACATTTTCGCGCCATCTGCACCATGAATCAGTGGGATATGCGCAAATTCCGGGATATCCCATCCACACGCCTGATACAGGTGATACTGGCGAAATGCGTTGTTGAGATGATCATCGCCCCGAATGACGTGGGTTGCGCCCATGTCATGGTCATCCACCACCACGGCAAGCATGTAGGTCGGGGTGCCGTCCGAGCGCAAAATGACGAAGTCATCAAGTGTGTCATTGGTGCGGGTCACATCGCCCTGAACCAGGTCCGAGATCGTGGTCTCGCCATCCAATGGCATCTTGATACGAAGGACCGGCTCTATACCCGTCGGAGCCTCAGATGGGTCCCGGTCACGCCAGCGATTGTCATAGACCCGCGTGGAACCGCCTTCCTTGGCCTTTTCGCGCATTTCGGCGAGCTCTTCGGGGCTGCAATAGCAGTGATAGGCCTTGCCTTCGGCCAGCAGCTGCGCGGCAACTTCAGCATGACGCCCGGCATTCTGTGACTGGAAGACGACATCCCCGTCATGCTCGAGCCCCAGCCAGGACAGACCTTCGAAAATTTTGTCGATCGCATCCTGGGTGGAGCGCTTCTTGTCGGTGTCCTCAACGCGCAGCACATACTTGCCGCCGTGATGTCGGGCAAACAGCCAGTTGAACAACGCGGTGCGCGCGCCGCCGATATGAAGGTATCCGGTTGGGGACGGGGCAAAACGGGTTACGACGGTCATGGATATGTAATTCCGGTTGGAAAGCCTGAAAATCTGCGTTTCGTATGGACGTTGGCGACGTTCTTTTCAATCAAGAACGTCTCAGGTCTGGTATTGACGGCACGTCAAAGGTGTCGGACCCTCTGTTTTAACAACCATGGCAATCACTTTCACCAGACGTGAGACCCGTTCACCTCCGGTTCCGTGGCTCCGTCAGCAGATTCTGGCCGAGCGCGAACGCTGGATATTGTGGTTGCCGGTTGCATTGGCCCTTGGCATAGGGATTTATTTTGGTCTGCCATACGAGCCTTGGCTCCTTTTCGGTTGGGCATCGCTCGCCAGTTCCCTGATCTTGCTCATCGTGCTCCGCAATCAATGGGTTGCCCGTATCGGATTGCTGGGGTTATTCGCCATATCGCTTGGTTTCATCGTCGCGCAATGGCGAACCCACGATGTCGCGGAAAACGTTCTGAACCGTGCGCTGTCATTTACAACGGTCGAGGGACTAGTGATGTCGGCCGAACCGGCGGTCCATGGTGCGCGCGTCATATTGAAGGTTTCGAGCATCGACCCCCTCGAGCCCGATGAGATGCCCGGTCGGGTTCGGATAAGGCTGCATGCGTCGGATAGCACGGTGCGACCTGGAGATGTGGTCCGGGTCCGCGCACGCTTGGCACCGCCGCCCTCGGCCTCATATCCGGGCGGATATGATTTCTCGCGCTCTGCCTGGTTTTCCCGGCTGGGCGCTGTCGGGTTTGCGTTCGGACCCGTCGAGCATCTGGAACGGGCCGGAAATGACGGGATTTTGGCATGGCTTCAACGCCATATCGAAGATTTGCGCACGCGGATTGCCCATCGGATTTCTGACGGCATCGGGGGGCCTGCAGGCGGCGTTGCAGCGGCGCTCGCGACGGGGCTGCGCGGGGAAATACCTGAAGAGGTTCGCCAGCACATGCGCGATGCCGGTCTGGCGCATTTGTTGGCCATCTCGGGGCTGCATATTGGTTTGGTTGCGGGGTTTGTTTTCACATTCGTGCGGGGTGGACTGGCCATCTTGCCCGGCTTGGCGTTGCGCTGGCCGCTGAAGAAGATCGCAGCAATCACAGCCCTGGTGGCAGCGGCGGTCTATATGTTGCTGGCTGGCGCGACCGTGCCCACCCAGCGCGCCTTCATCATGACCGCAATTGTACTGCTGGCGATGCTGCTCAACCGAACGGGTATATCCCTGCGCCTGATCGCCGTGGCGGCCAGCCTTGTCCTGCTGCTGCGCCCTGAAGCGTTGTTGAGCGTGAGCTTTCAGATGTCCTTTGCGGCTGCGATTGCTCTGGTGGCGGCTTATGAGGTCTTTGCGGGGCGTCTTCGTGTTGCCAGCGGCGAAAGCTCAATCGGGCGGAGGATTGTTCTGTATTTCGTGGCCGTCGCGTTCACCACGATCATCGCCAGTCTTGCGACGTCACCCTTCGCGGTTTTCCATTTCAATCGTCTGGCCGTGTTGGGATTGGTTGCCAATCTGGTGGCTGTCCCGATTGCCGCGCTTTGGGTGATGCCGCTCGAGGTGCTGGCGCTTTTGCTGATGCCTCTGGGTCTTGACGGTTTTGTCCTGCCGCTCTTGGGCTGGAGTGTGGAGGCGATCCTTGCGGTTGCCGCGCATGTGTCGTCCTGGCCGCTGGCTGCGATCACTGTTCCGGGTCCAAACCCGTTTGGGCTGATCGTGCTGACCCTTGGCGGTCTGTGGCTGACGCTTTGGAAGGGACGCTGGCGTATCTGGGGTATCGTGCCCATCCTCGCAGGTCTCGCAACATCTGGTCAGGCAACACCGCCGGACATCCTGATCTCTGACAACGCGCGTCTGATCGGGTTCCGTAGTTCAGATAATGTCCTGCATCTTTCCAGCACACAATCTCAGTCGTTCGTGCGCGATATCTGGATCCGACGGCTGGGTTCGAACGAGGAGGCTGCGTTTCCGCAACCGGGTGAGGGAAGCACAGTCCTTCGTTGCGATGAGCAGGGCTGTATCGGGCAGCTCGATGGGCACCGGATCGCCTTTGTCAGCGATCCCTTGGCGTTTGAGGAAGATTGTTTGTCGGCAGACATCGTGATTGCCGACGTCCCCGTGCCACGGTCCTGCAGTCAACCTGAGATCGTGATCGACTGGTTCGACTTGTGGCGCAGCGGCGCCCACGCGATTTGGCTGAAAGGAAACGGTCAAAGCCGCGTCTGGCATGCCCGCTCCGAAAACCCCGCGCGTCCTTGGATGCGTCCCGCGACGCGTTAGGGCTGGGATTGAAACCCAATAACCCAATCAGCCCGTCATACCCGGACTTGATCCGGGTATCCACGTCCAGAGGTCACGTGACACATTCACGTGGATGGCCGGATCAAGTCCGGCCATGACGGTGTAGAGGTAATGCGTCATCGCGAGCCCCGGAGGGGCGCGGTGATCCAGTGCCTGACAGGATTGCTTCGTTTGCTACGCGCCTCGCAATGACGGCTGGCTGCGGAAGGGTAAAGGGAAACGACCCTCTAATATTGACGCAGAAGTCCGACGAGTTCGCCCTGCACCGCAACCTGATCCGGTCCGAAGATGCGGGTCTCGTAGGCCGGGTTCTCAGCTTCCAGTGCGACGGAATTGTTCCGCTTGCGCAGGCGCTTGAGGGTGACTTCGTGTCCTTCGACCAGTGCCACGACAATCGAGCCGTTCTCGGCGTTGTCGGTGCGCTTGATGACGACCGTGTCGCCGTCGAGGATCCCGGCATTGATCATGGAATCGCCTTCGACTTCAAGGCAGTAGAAGTTCTCTCCCCGGCCGAGCATGGACGGCGGCACCGCGATATGGCGGGTCGGATCACTCAGAGCCTCAATCGGCGTACCAGCGGCAATCTTGCCAAGGAATGGCACATCGACATCACCGGAGCTTGAGGCCGGTGATGTCATCTCGGATGGCGCGATGATGGGCGAGACATTGGTGTCGCGGCCACCCTCAATCACGTGGGGGTCGAAGCGGTCAGGTTTTTCAGCTGCGGCGGGCGTGGCGCCAACACCGGTGTCTTCCGGCAGACGTAGAACTTCCAGCGCACGGGCCCGGTGGGCGAGGCGGCGGATGAACCCGCGTTCCTCGAGGCCCGAGATCAAACGATGAATACCCGACTTGGATTTGAGGCCGAGCGCCTCCTTCATTTCATCAAAGGACGGCGCGACGCCGGTCGCGTTCAGGCGTTCATTGATGAAAATCAGTAGCTGGTGCTGTTTCCGCGTCAACATGCGACGAAAATCCCCCGTAGGTGTTCAATTCCGGGCCTATTCCGTCCTGCATTAGTACCGCAAGATATAGAACAAACCACAAACATTTATCGATGTTCTAGAGATGTTCTTTTGAATCGTCAACTGAAGTTCCCGAGTTGAGGTTATCGCTGTCTCTGCCTTGGTGCTTTGCGAGTTCTCGGATTAGCAAGACGCTATAAAGCGGCCCCAACACGGGCCAACAGGAAAGCCGCAAGATAACGCCTATTTTGTCGCTGAATGTAATGTCCTGAGCGACGATTTCTGCGCGCGCGATAGGGACTATTTTTGGCGTTGCAAAGAAGAACGCTCCGGCAATGAAGAACATGGAGATTAGAACGCCATATTGACCGAAGTTCAGAAAACCGATTCCTGCAGCGAGTAAGGCGGTTTGTATTATGAAGGGAAGCGCACCTTGTTGCCCGGGTCGCCCCCAAATTCTGAAAAGCGACCGCCAGATAAAGGTGTTCAGAATACTCATCGGCAGGAAAATTAAGCCGAGAATTACCGATGCGAACAAATGCTTTGTTCCTGAGAAAGTTGGTCCCGCATCAAACCTTCAGATGGCTTCCATCCAACCGCACGATCTCAACCGCATCCCCGGCCTTGGCCGCAGGCGCTTGGGGTTCGCGGATCATCAGGCAGTCGGCCGCCGCCAGCCGCGAGAACATCGAACTGTCCTGCTTGGGGAAGGGGGTCGCGATGAGCTTGCCGTCTTCGTGGGACAAGGTTGCGCGGAGGTAATCCTCGCGGCGGTCGTTCTCGCCGAGGTCGGCGCCCAAAGTGGCGGTCTCTCGCGCCGGTTCGGTTTCATCCGTGCCGAGCATCTGCGCCAGTGCGGGTTTGAGAAACAGGATGCCACAGACCATTGAGGAGACCGGGTTACCCGGGAAGCCGAGCATCGGGACATCCCCGAGCTGACCGAACATCAGGGGTTTGCCCGGGCGCATGGCGATTTGCCAGAAGTCGAGTTCGAGGCCGAGTTCGGCGAGTGCCTCCTGCACCAAATCATGATCGCCCACCGAAGCCCCGCCGGTGGTCACCAGCATATCGGTACCGCGCGCTTGTGCGGCGAGGTCGCGGATGGCCGCGATATCATCGACCGCAATTCCCAAGGTGATCGGCTCACCGCCGGCGGCCCGGATAAGGCCTTCGAGCGCAAAGGTGTTGGAGCTGACGATACTGGTCGGGCCCAGGTCTTCGCCGGGGAGCTTGATCTCGTCACCTGTGGCGAGCAGCGCGATGCGTGGTTTGCGCCGGACCTGCAGCCAGGGATGGTTCATGGCGGCGGCCAGTCCGATGTCGCGGGCGCTCAGGATCGTTCCGGCCTTGAGCAGAACCTCGCCCTCGGCGAAATCCAGCCCGGCCTTGCGGACATAGCGCCCGGCGGCAGAGCTTTCTTTCACGGTGACGGTATTGCCGTCGCGGTCGGTGTCTTCCTGAATGACAATGGCATCTGCGCCCGCGGGCAGGGCAGCTCCGGTAAAGATGCGCACGGTTTGGCCTGCAGAGAGGCTGCCATCGAAGAACCCACCGGCAGGGACTTCACCGACAATAGTGAGATCAACGGGAACGGTTCCGACATCAGCAGCACGCACTGCGTATCCATCCATGGCGGACACAGCGAGCGGCGGCTGGGTGACGCGGGAGGCAATATCTTCGGCAAGCACACGGCCATGGGCTTCCGGCAGGGCGACCTGCTCACTGCCCATCGTCGGAAGATTGGCGAGAATCCGTTGCCGTGCTTCGGCGACGGGCATGAGGGACTTGCTCATTTGGACGTCCCATCGGTGGATTGGCTTTGTGCGATCTGCGCGTGCGGACGGACGCCAATCATCCAGAAGATCAGTGTTGCCAGTGCCGCATAGCCGAAGGTGCCGACAGACAGCACCAGATTTGCGGCCATTCCGCCATCGCTGATCCCAGCTCCCGAGCCATCCGTCCAAAGGGTGATGTCGATCACTTTCCAGCAAATCAGGATCAGCAAAAAAGGCCCCAGATATCTGGAATAGCCGAACTCGGCCCTTGAGATGCGTGCCCTTGCGAGCGGGACTCCCACAACCACGCTGACAGCGGCGATGATGATGAAAAAGTTTTTAAACCCGTTTGGGATGAAGGGAATGCCCGGCGCGAGATTGAGAAAACCCAAAACGGTCCGCGCCCATTCCACCAGTACAATCGCAGCCGGCGCAGCGAGGGCTGCGACGAGCAGCAGGATCAGGGCCGCGAGGTTACTCATTTCGCGTCGTAGGTCCCGGATTTGCCGCCGTCTTTATGAAGCAGGCGGACATCGGTGATGCGGGTGCCACGATCAACCGCTTTCACCATGTCGTAGACGGTCAGCGCGGCGACGGTTGCCGCTGTGAGTGCTTCCATCTCCACGCCGGTCTTGCCATCCACCCGGACAGTGGCTTCGATGTTCACGGCGTTGGCCGCGTCATCGACTGACAATTCCACATCGGCCTTGTTGATCAGCAGGGGGTGGCAGAGCGGGATCAGCTCGGAGGTTTTCTTGGCGCCCATGATCCCGGCCAGACGGGCCACGGACAGCACATCGCCTTTTTTGACAGCACCCTCGCGGATCAGCGCAATCGTCTCGGGCTGCATAATGACTGTGCATCCTGCGGTTGCGGTCCGGCGGGTGACGTCCTTGTCGGACACGTCGACCATGCGGGCGTTTCCGTCCGCATCGATATGGGTAAGCTTGTCGCCGTCACTCATTGCTGGGCACCCGCGCTAAAGTTGGTTTCGCCGGGCGCCAGCAGATCACGCACAGCACCGGCAATATCATCCTGACGCATCAGGGATTCCCCGATCAGGAAACACCGCGCGCCGACACCGGTCATTCGGACCAGATCATCGGGCGTAAACAGCCCGCTTTCGCAGACGACAACGCGATCCGCGGGAACCCGCGGTGCGAGTTCTTCCGTGGTCGCCAAATCGACTTTCAGGGTCTTGAGGTTGCGGTTGTTGATGCCAACCAGATCGGAATCCACATCCAGCGCCCGGTCGAGTTCTTCGCCGTTGTGCACTTCGACCAGTACGTCCATACCCCAGTCGTGGGCAGCGGCGGCCAACTCGGCGGCCTGGGCGTCTTCCAGCGCGGCCATGATCAGCAAGATGCAGTCGGCACCCAGCGCGCGGGCCTCAGTCACCTGATAGGTGTCGAGCATAAAGTCCTTGCGGATCGAGGGGAGGGAGACCGCGCTGCGCGCTGCCACCAGATCGGCGTCCTTGCCCTGAAAATAGGGCGTGTCGGTGAGGACGGACATGCAGGTCGCACCACCTGCCTCATAAGCCTTTGCGATCACCGGCGGATCGAAGTCCGCGCGGATCAGGCCTTTGCTCGGGCTGGCTTTCTTGATCTCGGCGATCAGACCGAAGCGACCGGCGGCTGCGCGCCCGGAGAGTGCGCGGGCAAAGCCACGGGTGGCACCGGCGTCTTTGGCACGGGCTTCAAGTTCAGACAGGGACGTCGCAGCCTTGCAGGCTGCAATATGGACGCGTTTGTCGTCACAGATTTTGTCGAGAACGTTGCTCATCCTCATGCGCCCCGATTGGTGATTTCAACAAGCCGCGTCAGCGTCTGTTTTGCGGCTCCGGAATCAATGGCGTCCTGCGCGATCGCAACACCGGATTTCAAATCGTCAGTCTTGTCCGCGATCATCAGCGAACCGGCCGCGGTCAGCACCACGCAATCGCGGAACGCGCTGGGTGTCCCATCGAGCATGGCGTGTAGGGCCTTGGCGTTGAAGGCGGAATCCCCACCCTTGATATCATCGAGCGTCGAACGGGCCAGTCCGGCATCCTCGGGCGTGACCTCATAGGTCGAGACCTTGCCGTCCTTGAGTTCGGAAACCCGGGCCGGGCCGGTTGTTGTCAGTTCGTCCGAGCCATCATGGGCATGTACGACCCAGGCGCGTTCAAGGCCGAGATTCCCGAGCACCTGCGCCAGAGGTTCGGTCCATTGCGGGGCGAAAACTCCAGTCATCTGACGCTTTACCAGAGACGGGTTGGACAGCGGGCCGAGAATGTTAAAGATCGTTCGTGTGGCGAGTTCGACCCGCGGTCCGGCCACATTGCGCATGGCGCTGTGGTGGCGGGGCGCCATCATGAAGCCGATATTGTTTTCCCACAGGGATTCCCGGATTAGCGCAAAATCGGCATCCACGTTGATGCCCAGTGCGGTCAAAACGTCGGCGGCCCCGGTTTTGGAACTCAGCGCGCGGTTGCCATGCTTGGCGATGGGAATGCCACAGGCAGCCGTGACGATGGCCGATGCGGTCGAGATATTCAGCGTACCTTTGCCGTCACCCCCGGTGCCGACAATGTCCATTGCGCCTGCGGGCGCTTCGATCCCGGTGACCTTGCTGCGCATGGTGCGCGCGGCGCCGGTGATTTCAGCCACGGTTTCTCCGCGCAAACGCAGCGCCATCAGGAAGGCGCCGATCTGGGCGGGTGTGGCGTTGCCTGACATGATGATCTCGAAAGCGGTCTCGGCTTCGGACTCGTTCAGGGTCTCGCCATCGGCGACACGTGCCAGCAGGGGTTTGAGATCGTTCATATCGGCGTTCATAGCGCCATCATCTCCCCGGCGCGGGTGTCGTCGCCGTAACTGCTCACGGCCTGTCCGGTCGCGAGTTCTATAAAATTGGCGAGCAGTTCATGCCCGGCCTCGGTTGCGATGCTCTCGGGGTGGAACTGCACCCCATGGATTGGCAGCTCTTTATGGCTGATGCCCATGATCACATCGTCAGACGTGTTTGCGGTCACCTCGAAACAATCGGGCAGGGTGTCCCGGTCGATGGCCAGTGAATGATACCGGGTCGCTTCGAGCGGATTGGATAGTCCACGAAACGGCCCCTGGCTGGTGTGGCGGACCCTGTCGACCTTGCCGTGCATGGGTTCGGGTGCGCGGATGATTTTGGCGCCGAACGCCTGTCCGATGGTCTGGTGGCCGAGGCACACGCCAAACAGCGGCATACGGATCTCGGCGGCCTTTTTGACAAGGTCGAGGCAGATGCCGGCATGGTCGGGATCGGACGGGCCGGGTGAGATCACAATTGCTTCGGGTGCGAGGGCGATCGCCTCATCAACCGTCAGCGTGTCGTTGCGGCGCACATCACACGTCACCCCCAGCTCACCCAGGAAATGGACGAGGTTGTAGGTAAAGCTGTCGTAGTTGTCGATTAACAGAAACATACCAGTGGGTTATCCGATTTTCCGGAGGTGAATTCCATATCCCGCAGACCCGCACGATAAGGCGCGTGACTTATAACAGTGAAGTTCGGGGCGGCAAAGATGTGTGATCAGGACGGGCGAACCAATTTCGGGAAACAAATTGCGGCGGCAGGCGTCTGTGTTCGATGGTTGCACGACCACGTAGCGATGTTCGACTCTGTCATGAATTCGCCCTGATCAGGTGATGATCTGATCACCTCGAAAGGATGTTCTGCCAGCAATGGCCAGCAAACCCAAAAAGAAGGCTTCCAAGCCCCGCAAGCGCGCGGCACCGGCCAAACGCAAGCGGACCAAAGCCGCCCCTGTGGCGTCATCAGGCCATGCGCGGTTGGCGAAGGTTGCCATGGGGGTGCTGGTGCTGGTGGCGTTGTTGGTGGCGGGACTGATCGTGTTTTCGCCATCAAAGGATCAGACCACACCGACTGTCGCGAAGGTCGCCGTGCCGCCGGTTGTTCCGGCACCTCCTCCAGAACCACAAGTCGAAGCGCAGCAGGCGCCCGCAGGGGAATCCGCGCCGCCGGTGCCGCTGCCAACCTTGCCCGATGTCGCCTATGTTCCCGATTTGCCGAAACCGACCTGGCTTCAGAACGCGGTGCAGACATCGGTTGCGCCGGGTCAGCCGATGATCGCCGTGGTGATCGATGATATGGGGCTCGACCGGGCACGGTCTCAGCGGACTGTTGATCTACCCGGTCCGTTGACGCTGGCCTATCTTGCTTATGCCGATGATCTGCTCAAGCAGACCGGGGCTGCGCGTTTGGTCGGCCATGAACTTCTGGTCCATGTGCCGATGGAGCCGGGGAGCGCCAGCACCGATCCCGGACCCAATGCCGTGCTCACGACATTGACGCCCGAAGAACTGACGCGCCGGATCGAATGGAATCTGTCTCAGTTTTCCGGCTTTGTCGGCATCAACAACCATATGGGTAGCAAGGCGACCAGTGACCGCACGGTCATGGCGGAAGTAATGGCGGCGCTCAAGCAGCGGGGTATGCTGTTTCTCGACAGTCGCACGGCGGGCACGACAATTGCCGAGAGTGAAGCTGTGAAAGCGGGAATTCCGGCCCTGCGCCGTGATGTTTTCCTCGATCATGACCCATCACCGATCGCGGTGCGGGCGGCACTGCTGCAGGTGGAGAAGGTCGCGCAACGGCAGGGGTTTGCGATTGCCATTGGCCATCCTAAGGACGCGACAATCGGTGCTCTGTCAGAATGGCTCCCGGATGTCCGCGCGCGCGGGTTTGCAATTGTTCCTGTGAGCACCATCGCATTGCACGTCGAGAACAACATGTAGGGGCGGGTTTCAACCCCGCCCGAACCAAGCAAACGGAAGACGAGACCATGAGCGAGATCGAAATTCCGGACAGCGTTGCCATTGTCGAACTGAAGGTCGAGCCGTCTTATCTGCAGCTGTCCCGTGAAATCCGCGCCGAGAAATGGCAGATGATGCTAGGCATCATCCGCGCGCACCCGAATGTCAGTGTGACATGGAATGATGCCGACGCGTTCAGCGGGGAATGCTCGGACTTCGTTATCTGTCGCTTCAAGGTGATGTTCGACTATCACTGCATGTGGGAAGAGCTGAAGGACAGCGAGCTGTTCACAACGCCCTATTTCCACATCACCCGGGTCCTTATCGGTATGGAAAACGCCTTCGAGGTTTATGACGAGACGCTCGGGATCGAGGTCTGAGCGGCACGCGTATCTCAGCATCCTTCGAGACGCGCGCAATGCGCGCTCCTCAGGATGAGGTCTGTGCGTTTCTGCTGCGAACCTCATCCTGAGGAGGGCCGGAGGCCCGTCTCGAAGGATGCTGAGATGGCCTCAGAGACCGCAGAACATCTAGTTGACGAAACGGTGTGCCTGTTCGGCGGCGCGGATCAGGGCGCGGGCCTTGTTCTGGCTTTCCTGATATTCGGCTTCGGGGTCCGAATCTGCGACCACGCCGCCGCCAGCCTGGATGTACATTTTCTCATCCTTGATCAGGGCCGTACGCAGGGTGATGCAAGTATCCATGCTGCCATCGGCCGCAAAATAGCCGACTGCACCGGCATAGAAACTGCGACGTTCGGATTCCAGTTCATCGATGATTTCCATCGCCCGGATTTTCGGGGCACCCGATACGGTTCCCGCCGGGAATCCTGCAGACAGCGCCTTGATGGCATCGATACCGGGCTTGGCCTCACCCTGCACATTGGAAACGATGTGCATGACATGACTGTAGCGTTCGATCATGAACTCTTCGGTCACTTCGACGGACCCGATCTCAGACACCCGGCCGACATCGTTGCGTCCGAGATCAAGCAGCATCAGGTGCTCGGCGAGTTCCTTGGGGTCAGACAGCAGGTCTTCGGCAAGTGCCTCGTCTTCGGCCTCGTTCGCGCCGCGCGGACGGGTGCCTGCGATGGGACGAATTGTGACCGTGTCATCGCGCAGGCGAACCAGAATTTCAGGGCTTGAGCCGACAAGCGCAAAATCTCCGACATTCAGGACGAACAGGAAGGGTGAGGGGTTGAGGCGACGCAACGAGCGGTAAAGCGCGGTGGGCGGCAGATCAAAAGGAACCGTGAAGCGCTGGGACGGCACGACCTGGAAGATTTCGCCAGCGCGGATGTACTCCTTCGCCTGCTCGACCATGGCGTGGTACTGGCTCTGGCTCCGGTTTGAGGTGATTGAAAGCTCGACTTCCGAACCCGCCGGAACACTGGCGGTCCGCGGAACACCGCGATCAAAACGGGCAACAGTCTCATCAAGACGTGCCTTTGCTGCGGCAGCCGCGTCTTCAGCGCTGACATCGGCCTGCGGCCAAACCGCGGTCACAAGAGTGACTTTGTCGGCAACATTGTCGAAAACGGCGGTGATCGTAGGTCGGATAAAGACAGAATCCGGAATGCCGATGGCATCGGGATTGTTGTCGGGCAATGTCTCGATCTGGCGCACGATGTCGTAGCCGAAATACCCAAAAAGACCGGCAGCCATCGGTGGCAGTTCGGACGGAATATCTATCCGGGATTCAGCGAGCAGAGCGGCCAGCGCATCGAGGCTTTCCCCGGGCACTGGTTCAAAGCTTTCGAGGTCGTGCTGTGCGTTGCGGTTGATTTCGGATTTCGCGCCGTGACAGCGCCAGATCAGGTCGGGGGCATAGGCGAGGATCGAGTAACGACCGCGAACAGCGCCGCCCTCGACGGATTCAAGAAGGATGCTGTGGCTCTCGTCACTGGCCAGCTTGAGCAAAGCCGAGACCGGTGTCTCAAGGTCTGCGACCAGTTCAGTCCAGATCAGCTGCGCTTCGCCGTTTTCATAGCGCGCCGCGAATCCGTCTTCGCTATTTTCTGGCTGCTGGGTCACTGGGGCAAGAACGCCGCTTCGAGCGCTGCACTGTCGACATCCACAGAAATCTCATCCTGCAGAGCAAGCGACAACTGGGTCACAAGGTCGTTGGCCAGCTGACCTGAAAGAGACCGTGCAAGTTCTTCGCGTGCGGGGTCGCTCAGATTGGCGCTTTCGATATCAACAAGCTTTGCAACGGCCACGCCGTCCGCGAAGGTCTGTTCGACAATATCGCTGACCTCAGCGTCAAAGATTGCACCCACCAGCGGAAGGGCGACCGTTGCTCCTTCACCGGATCTGTCGAAGGCGGCGGTGCGATCAAATTTCGCAGCGAACTCAGTGGCAAGTGTTTCGAGGCTCTCACCGGTCTTTGCACGTTCGGCAATTTTGCTGGCGGTCTTTTCGGCAGCGACAAGGAGTTGTTCGCCTTTCCAGGCCTCGATGGCCAGATCACGGACTTCACTCAGTTCGGGGATACGAGGCTCGTCGATACGGTCAAAACGCAGGACGCTGAATCCACCGGAGCGGTTTTCGATCACTTCTGAAATTCCCGGCTCTTCGAGACCGAACAGGCGAGCCAGGACTTCCGGGGTGATCGCAGGATTGTCGAGAGGCGTGCCGCTTGGTGTCAGACCGTTGCGGGCGACACTATCGATTTTAGATGTTTCAAGATTACTGTCACGCGCGATCTCTTCAAGGGTGGCGCCGCCGGCGAGACCGTCTTCGACATCATTGAGAACGTCAAAGATCCGATCGACGGATTGCTCACGGGCGAGTTCATCCCGAATGGAGCTGCTGGCTTCTGACAGGGGTGTCGTGCGTCCCGGCACGATGTTGGACACTTCAACCAGATGCCATCCCAGAATGCTTTCGATCGGGTCGCTGAGACTGTTGGCCGCCATGGTAAAGGCGGCCTCGGCCAATGCGGGGAGAGCAATCTCCGAGCGGCGAACCTGACCGAGATTGACGGGAGGCAGACCAGAGACCTCTTCAGCGGCCTCGGCGAGGGTTTTCCCCTCGCGGATAAGTGTCAGTGCCTGATCCGCATCTTCGCGCGTCAGCAGGCTGGCTTGCACGACATTGCGTGTTTCAGGAATTTGGAAATCATTCAGGCGGGATTCATATTCTTCGGCAATTTCCTCGTCCGGGATGACAATGCTGTCGACAAGGGCGTCTATTTCGAGGGTCGCCAGAGACGCGCCGCGATACTGCGGGGTCCTGAAGCCATCCTTGTTTTCGTTAAAGAACTCGGAGAGTTCAGTTTCGCCGGGGTTGGCAATCGCCCCGATGTTGCCCAAGGGCACAGATACAATATCGGCAACGCGACGTTCGGCGCGGCGGTTATAGATCGTATCGCCCAGTGTTGCGGGTGTCGCGACGGCGTTCTGGATCGTTCCGATATACTGGCTGCGAAGAAGATCAAGCCGGACCTGATTCACGAAATCAGCTTCGCTCTGTCCCTGGTTCCCGAGAAACGTTTCGAACAATGTGCGATTAAACCGACCCGTGCTGTCCTGAAATTGCGGGAGGCTGCGAATGGCATCTGATGCGGCTGCAAGAGAGGCGGTGACGCCAAGGTTTTGCGCTGCCTGATCAAACAGGGCCTGTGAAGCCATTCTTGCGATTGTTTGATCGAGAATGCCGATATTGATCGCAGTTTGTGTATCGAGCCGCTGGCCTGTGCGGGCACTGATCTGGGCGACATCCTCGTTGAATTCCCGACCCACTTGATGAATCGTGAAGTTCTGATCTCCGACTTCGAGAACGGAGGAGCCGCCGCCACTGCCGCCATGGCCGCCGCCGCCTCCAATGTCACCACCGAAGAATACGACGAATGTCGCAGCCAGGAGGATAAGGATACCCTTCATAACCCAGCTTTTTGAGGCATTTCTAAGTGCGGACAACATGTCGAATTCACCGTCGTGGTTGGAGGCCAGAGTGCACCAAAGGCAGCGCATGATAGTAATCGGTTTCAGGTGCCTCAAGCACCCCGCGTCTTGTCTACCAATGGGGAGATTGGCGCAAGCCGAAGACGTGTGTTAGAGCACGATAATTGTGGTGTAACGACCCGCAATTCCAGAGAAAAGCAACATTTTGGTGATGACATGGCTCGGCTGAAGAAGTTGATCGCAGGTAATTGGAAAATGAACATGCTCCACGCCGATGGTGCTGCGCTCGCGCGCGACATCGTCGAGGGAGCTGATAGCACCGCGTGTGATCTCCTGCTTTGCCCGCCGTCAACGCTCGTGTCCTGGATTGCCGAAACAGCGAGCGGAAGCGTGGTTTCAGTTGGGGCGCAGGATTGCCACGAGGCCGAGAACGGCGCTTTTACGGGTGATATTTCTGCGTCCATGGTCCGCGATGCTGGTGGCAGTCATGTCATTCTTGGTCATTCCGAGCGCCGTCACGGTCTGGGCGAAACCGATGCACGTGTCGCAGCCAAGACGACCGCGGCTCATGGTGTGGGACTTGTGGCCATCGTCTGTATTGGCGAAACCGAATCTGAGCGCGATGCGGGAGAGACACTGAACGTGCTGTCGCGCCAGTTGGACGGGTCTTTGCCCTCGGGCGATGATGACGGGGACATCAACGGAACCAACACCGTGATTGCCTATGAGCCCGTCTGGGCGATCGGCACCGGTCGCACGCCGACTCTCGAAGAAGTTGCAGAAGCGCATGCGCATATCCGCGCGCATCTTGAAAAGCAGGTGGGTGAGGCCGGAGCGGGCATTCGCATACTCTATGGGGGATCGATGAAACCGGAGAATGCCGGAGACTTGCTGGCAATAGAGAATGTTGATGGCGGCCTGATCGGCGGTGCGAGCCTTTCGGCGGATAGTTTTCTGGCTATAGCGGCCGCAGCAACAACCTGAGAAACAGCCTTTAAGCGGGTTCTCACGGAGCCGTGCAATTGCAGCACGTGGATTTGGGCTGGAATTGCGAGCCACAACGGACTAAATACGCGCTGACTGGGTACGCATGAGAGTTTGTGCGTTACTCGATTTCCGAAAGACGGTTGAGATATGGAAACCATTATTCTGGTTGTTCACCTGCTGATTGGGCTTTCGCTCGTCGGCGTGGTGCTTCTGCAGCGCTCTGAAGGCGGCCTTGGTGGCCTCGGCGGTGGCGGTGGCGGCGGCGGTGGAGGAGGCATGGGCGGTTTGCTCGGCAATCGTCAGACCGCAAACCTGTTGACGCGTTCGACGGCTGTTTTGGCAGCACTGTTCATGCTGACCAGCGTGTCGCTTGCTGTTTTGGCCGGCGGGCACAGCAGTGGTGGTGGCTCGATTGTGAACGAGACGCCGGGTGCGCCGCAGAGTGACGGGATGACACCCGTTCCGACTTTGCCGACAACCCCAACCGTACCGACGACGGAGTAGATGAACTCGTTCTCCGAGTCGGACCTTGAAGGCGGCCTTTCGAGCCGCCTTTTTCACGCCAAGTATCGGTATCTCAACGGCTTGCAGGCTGTGGACTATTCCGATTTGGCGGACACGATGGAAATTGAGTAAAAGTGAGCATGGCGACACGTTTTATTTTCATCACTGGCGGTGTCGTTTCCTCTCTGGGTAAGGGTCTCGCGTCAGCCGCTTTGGGGGCGTTGCTTCAGGCACGTGGATACAGCGTGCGTGTGCGTAAGTTGGACCCCTATCTCAATGTAGATCCGGGAACGATGAGTCCATTCGAGCACGGAGAAGTTTTTGTCACCGATGACGGTGCCGAAACTGATCTTGATCTCGGACACTATGAGCGGTTCACCGGCGTTGCAGCGACCCAGTCGGACAATGTGACGACGGGACGTATCTATTCAGATGTGCTCGGGCGTGAGCGACGCGGAGATTATCTGGGCGGCACGGTTCAGGTTATTCCGCATGTGACGGACGCCATCAAGAAATTCGTGACAGCAGACCTGCACGGTGAAGATTTCGTCATATGCGAGATCGGTGGCACGGTCGGTGATATCGAAAGTCTGCCGTTCCTTGAGGCCATTCGCCAGCTTGGCAATGAACTCGGCGCGGAACGGGCGATGTTTGTCCATCTCACTCTGGTGCCCTATCTCGCAGCCTCGGGCGAATTGAAAACCAAGCCAACCCAGCACTCGGTCATGGAATTGCAGCGTGTTGGTATCCGCCCGCATGTCATCCTGTGCCGTTGTGATCGGAAAATCCCTGATGGTGAGCGCAACAAGATCGCGCTCTTCTGTAATATTCGTCCAGAGGCCGTGGTGCCGGGCATTGATATCGACACGATCTATCAGGTGCCTATCGAGTATCACAATGAAGGGTTCGACACGCAGGTTCTTGAGCATTTCAAACTAGATTCCGAGACCCGGCCGGACCTGACGATCTGGAGCAATATCGTTGAGCGGATTCGTCGTCCTGATGGTTCGGTCAATATTGCTGTGGTTGGCAAATACACCGACCTGCCGGATGCCTATAAATCCCTGTCCGAAGCCCTTGTGCATGGCGGTATCGCGAACAATGCGCGGGTTAATCTCGATTGGATTTCTTCGGAGATTTTCGAGACAGAGGATGCTGTCGAGCACCTCAATGGTGTCCATGGAATTTTGGTCCCGGGCGGATTTGGGGAGCGCGGGGCAGAGGGAAAAATTCAGGCGGTGCGCTTTGCCCGCGAGCACAAGATTCCCTATTTCGGCATATGCTTCGGAATGCAAATGGCCGTGATAGAAGCCGCGCGGAATCTGGCGGGACTGGAGGGTGCCGGCTCTACCGAATTTGGGTCCTGTGCACATCCCGTTGTGGGATTGATGACCGAGTGGAAACGCGGTGACGACAAGGAAATCCGCGATGAAGGCGACAATCTTGGCGGAACCATGCGTCTGGGCGCTTATCCGGCATTGCTGGCGCCACGCACGCATATTGCCGAGATTTACGGTATGACCGAGATCGCCGAGCGGCATCGGCATCGTTATGAGGTCAATATCAATTATCGTGAGCAACTGGAAAGTGCCGGCCTGAAATTCTCGGGAACCTCACCGGATGGTATTTTGCCCGAGACTGTTGAACTGGAAGATCATCCCTGGTTCATCGGCGTTCAGTATCACCCCGAACTGAAGTCCAAACCTTTCGAACCTCATCCGCTGTTTGAATCTTTCATTGCTGCGGCACTCGCCCAGTCACGACTGGTCTAAGAATGACCGAATACCGGCATGTTGAGGTGGGTAGCCTGAAGATTGGCGGGAATCTGCCTTTGACCCTCATTGCAGGACCATGTCAGCTTGAATCAAGAGCGCATGGCCTCGAAATGAGCATCGCGCTGAAAGAGATCACCGATAAACTTGGAATAGGGCTGATTTATAAGACCAGCTTCGACAAGGCCAATCGGACGTCGATCAAGACCGCGCGCGGTCTGGGGCTGGCTGAAAGCCTGCCAATTTTCGCGGAAATTCGCGAGACAACGGGCCTTCCTATCATTACCGATGTCCATGCAGCTGAGCATTGTGCTGCCGTCGTCGGCGCTGTGGATGTGCTCCAGATACCTGCTTTTCTGTGCCGGCAAACCGACCTCGTGGTCGCTGCCGCGCAGACCGGACTGGCCCTCCACATCAAGAAGGGGCAGTTCCTGGCGCCCTGGGACATGAAGAACGTTGTGAGCAAGGCTTTCGAGGCGGGGAACGATAAGGTTCTCGTTTGCGAGCGCGGTGCGAGTTTTGGCTATAACACGCTTGTATCGGATATGCGGTCCTTACCAATCATGGCAGCGCAAACCGGTTGCCCTGTGATCTTTGATGCGACCCATTCAGTGCAGCAACCCGGCGGGCAGGGCGCCACAAGTGGCGGTCAACGGGAGTTTGCTCCGATCCTCGCGCGCGCAGCCGTTGCGGTCGGGGTTGCTGGCGTCTTCATTGAAACCCATGAGGACCCTGACAACGCACCCAGCGACGGGCCAAACATGATCCATTTGAAGGATATGCCCGGGGTTCTCGAAACCCTGCTCGAAATTGACCGGATCGCCAAGGCGAACCCGGTTTCCATCCAATAGTCAGTCACCAAACCAGAAACGGAACGAACGATGAGCGCCATCGTCAATATTATCGGTCGGGAAATTCTCGATAGTCGCGGGAATCCTACAGTTGAAGTCGATATCGCGCTTGAAAGTGGCGCATTTGGCCGCGCTGCGGTGCCATCTGGCGCCTCAACGGGGGCGCATGAGGCTGTTGAGCGTCGTGATGGCGACAAGAGCCGTTATGGGGGCAAGGGCGTTCTTGGGGCCGTTGACGCCGTCAACACCGAGTTGTTTGAAGCTTTGTCGGGCATGGATGCCGATGAGCAGGAATATCTCGATCAGGTGATGCTTGATCTTGATGGCACCGACAACAAGGGACGTTTGGGGGCCAATGCCATTTTGGGGGTCTCTCTGGCTCTGGCAAAAGCTGCGGCAGATGATGCTGCATTGCCGTTGTACCGATACGTAGGGGGCAGCCATGCGCGCACGCTTCCGGTTCCGATGATGAACATCGTCAATGGCGGCGCACATGCTGACAATCCGATCGATATTCAGGAATTCATGATTATGCCCGTCGGAGCGGACGGAATTGCTGATGCCGTCAGGATCGGATCTGAGATTTTTCAAACACTTAAGGGGCAACTTTCAGAAGCCGGACATGGTACCAATGTCGGTGATGAGGGTGGGTTCGCACCGGGCTTGAAAAGTTCTGACGAAGCCATTGGTTATATTATGAAATCCATCGAAACGGCGGGCTACAAGCCGGGCGATGATGTGATGCTCGCGCTGGACGCAGCATCGTCGGAGTTTTATGCCGACGGAAAGTATAATCTGGCCGGTGAAGGGCGTTCCCTCGGGTCGGATGAGATGGTGCAGTACCTGGTGGATCTGTGTGACCGATATCCGATTGTCTCGATTGAGGACGGCATGGATGAGGATGACTGGGACGGCTGGGTTGCGCTGACGCAAGCCATTGGCGACCGGGTTCAGCTTGTTGGCGATGATCTTTTCGTCACCAACCCGTCACGTCTGCGGGACGGCATCAGTCGGGGAGCGGCGAATTCCATTCTGATCAAGGTGAACCAGATCGGCACACTTTCGGAGACTCTCGAAGCTGTCGAGACGGCACATAAGGCGTCTTACACGGCTGTGATGTCCCATCGCTCTGGGGAAACCGAGGATTCGACGATTGCCGATTTGGCCGTCGCCACGAATTGCGGACAGATCAAAACAGGTTCGTTGAGCCGTTCGGACCGATTGGCGAAATATAACCAGTTGATCCGCATTGAAGAGGCATTGGGGCCAGCCGCCCAGTATGCGGGGCGGTCATTCCTGAAGGCCTAGTCTCTCAAAAATGAGTCCAAAACGAGAACTCTGACTCACTTTTGCAACAGTTTTGGCGTTTTGGACAATCTTCTGTAATCAAACGATAAATCGTGGTTGACCCGGCGAGTCGGCCTGTGATTCCTTTTGGTCATGGCAGTTATTGATGAAATCCGCTATCGCGCCCGATCGGCCCTCTGGCCAATTATCGGAGCGCTTTTGCTCGCCTATTTCTCGTATCATATGGTGCAGGGACAGCAGGGTGTTTTGTCTCTGATGCAGCTTCAGACCAAAGTCGAGAAGGCAGAAACTCTTCATTCGGCATTGCAGGTTGAGCGTGGCGAGATGGAAGCACGCGTCGCATTGTTGCGACCAGACAATCTTGATCCGGACATGATTGAGGAACGCGCCCGCGTGATGCTCAATTTCGCGCATCCGAATGAGATCGTCATTCTGCAATAGGCGGCACCGCGCAACTAACGCGATAGTTATTTACGGTATGACGAATGATTATTTCGTCGCAGATATCGTGAATTAACTCAAATCTAGTAAATATCGTATTTTTGCCGGTTTTCTAAGTGTTCCAGGCTATTCAAGGCTTGTTCATATTCCCGATATAACCTACTTGTCGTGAATGTAAACGCGCAGGGTCAGGTCGCAGGGGGATCGAATATGGCACGAAAGCCAGCCACCAAATCGTCTCGAACAGCTTCAAAAAGCACCACCAGCCGACGCAAATCAGCGTCGAGAAAAACTCCCGATTACAGCAATTACGACGTGGACGAATTGCGCGAGTTCTATCGCGATATGCTCCAGATACGCCGTTTTGAGGAGAAGGCCGGCCAGATGTATGGCATGGGCCTGATTGGCGGGTTCTGCCATCTCTATATTGGTCAGGAAGCCGTCGTCGTTGGCATGCAGGCTGCTCTCAATGAGCAGGATTCTGTCATCACGACCTACCGGGATCATGGCCATATGTTGGCCTGCGGGATGGACCCTAACGGAGTCATGGCCGAACTGACCGGCCGCGAGGGTGGATACTCGCGCGGCAAGGGCGGTTCCATGCATATGTTCTCCAAGGACAAGAACTTCTACGGCGGACATGGCATTGTCGGCGCAAACGTGCCGTTGGGCACTGGCATCGCATTCGCCCATAAGTACAAGGAAGATGGCGGGGTTTGCCTGACCTATTTCGGTGACGGCGCCGCCAACCAGGGGCAGGTCTACGAGTCTTTCAACATGGCCGCTCTCTGGGATCTCCCGGTGATCTACATCATCGAGAACAACCGCTATGGCATGGGCACCTCAATTGAACGGGCTTCGTCGTCGGTCAATTTCGTCGAGCGCGCCGAAGCCTATGGGTTCCCCGGACTTCAGGTGGACGGGATGGACGTCATCAAGGTCCACGAGGCTGCCGAAACGGCGCTCGCCCATGTACGCGCTGGAAAAGGCCCATACATGCTGGAAATGCAGACTTATCGCTATCGAGGGCACTCGATGTCGGACCCCGCGAAATACCGGACCAAGGAAGAAGTCCAGAAGATGCGGACCGAGAAGGATCCGATCGAGTCTCTGAAAGAGACGTTGATCAGCCTGGGACATGCCGATGAAGACGCTCTCAAGGCGATGGACAAGGAAGTCCGGGAACAAGTCAACGCCGCGGCGGATTTCGCTCAGGAAAGTCCGGAGCCCGATCCGTCGGAGCTCTACACCGACATCCTGATTGAAGTCTGAGCCGGAACGAGCGGAGAGGAACATAGTTATGCCGATTGAAGTTCTTATGCCGGCGCTCTCGCCGACGATGACCGAGGGAAATCTCGCACGCTGGCTCAAAGCCGAAGGCGATAGCATTTCGCCAGGTGATGTGATCGCTGAGATCGAGACCGACAAGGCGACGATGGAAGTTGAAGCTGTCGACGAAGGCGTTCTGGGGAAAATCCTCGTTGCCGAAGGGGCAGAGGATGTCGCCGTCAACACGCCGATCGCAGTCATTCTTGAGGACGGCGAAAGCGCTGACGACATTTCCGCCTCTGCTGCGCCGGTGTCAGCCGCGCGCAATGATGACAACACTGATGAAGCGCCGGCTGCCGCTGAGCCCGCTGCTGCCGCTCCGGCGCAAGCCAAAGCGCCGCCTGCCGAGACTGACTATGACGGCGAGACGATCGAACAGACAGTGCGAGAAGCCCTGCGTGATGCCATGGCTGAGGAAATGCGCACGGATGACAAGGTTTTCCTGATGGGGGAGGAAGTCGCCCAATATCAGGGGGCCTACAAAGTCAGTCAGGGTTTGCTGGAGGAATTTGGCGAGAAGCGTGTGATTGATACACCAATCACCGAACAGGGCTTTGCCGGTCTCGGCGTTGGCGCTGCTTTCGCCGGTCTTCGGCCCGTCGTTGAATTCATGACCTTCAACTTTGCCATGCAAGCGATCGATCAGATCATCAACTCTGCGGCCAAGACCCACTATATGTCGGGTGGCCAGATGGACTCACCGATCGTGTTCCGCGGTCCCAATGGTGCGGCCTCCCGTGTGGGTGCCCAGCATTCCCAGTGTTACGCGAGTTGGTACGGCCATTGTCCGGGCCTGAAGGTCGTTTCGCCCTATTCTGGCGCAGACGCCAAGGGATTGCTGAAATCTGCGATCCGGGACCCCAATCCGATCATTTTCCTCGAAAACGAGATGCTTTATGGCCAGAGCTTTGAAGTGCCGACCGATCCGGACTTCACGGTGCCGATCGGCCGCGCAAAGGTTTTGCGCGAGGGTGATGACGTGACGATCACGGCGTTCTCGCTGATGGTCGGCAAGGCGCTTGAAGCCGCCGAAATGCTGTCGGCGGAGGGTATAGAGGCCGAGGTGATTGATCTTCGGACGATCCGCCCGCTCGACACCCACACGATTGTGGAATCCGTGAAGCGGACAAACCGGATTGTATCCGTCGAGGAGGGGTGGCCCTTCGCGGGAATTGGCGCGGAAATCGGCATGCGTATCATGGAAGAGGCGTTTGATTATCTTGATGCGCCCGTCATGCGTGTTACCGGCGAAGATGTGCCGATGCCTTATGCCGCCAATCTTGAGAAGCTCGCATTGCCGCAGTCGGATCGTATTGTCGAAGCCGCCAAACAAGTCTGCTACCGGGGTTAAGTCATTGCATTCCAAACAGTCCGGTGATTTTGGCAGGAATTGTTTCCTGTCGCTCGAAAGTAATCGGGTTCTTGCGTCGAAAGGGCTGCAGGCGACTATGTTTGCAACTTCTCTCGTCTCAAACGGCGTTATTCTGCCGGCGTTATTGTCTCAGGGGGAAATCTGATGCCTATTTCCATTCTCATGCCTGCATTGTCGCCGACAATGACCGAAGGCAATCTCGCGCGTTGGCTCAAGCAGGAGGGTGACAGTGTTGTCCCCGGTGATGTCATTGCTGAAATTGAGACTGACAAGGCGACCATGGAGGTCGAGGCGGTTGATGAAGGTACCCTCGGGAAAATACTGGTTGCCGAAGGCGCTGAAGAAGTCCCCGTGAATACACCGATCGCGATCCTCCTCGAGGATGGTGAAGACGCATCAGCCCTTGATGGTTTTGAGAGCGATGGCGGCGCACCCAAAGCAGCAGCACCCGCCGCTGAAACGACAGCGCCCGCTGCTGTGGCAGACGCTCCGGCTGCACCTGCTCCCTCGGCACCCGCGCCTGCGGCACCCGCTGCAAGCGGTGATCGTGTGATTGCCAGTCCGCTGGCACGCCGTTTGGCTTCCCAGCAGGGTATTGATCTTGTCAGTGTTACGGGAACCGGTCCAAATGGCCGGATCGTGAAGGCAGATATTGAAGGTTATGCTGGGGGAGGCGCCGCTGCGGGTTCGTCACCTGCGCCGGTGATGCAGGCCGCGGAAGGCGATGCAGAGTTCGAACTGATCAAGCCGTCCAACATGCGCAAGGTTATTGCCACGCGCATGACGGAATCCAAGCAGCAGGTGCCGCATTTCTATCTGACTGTGGATTGCGAGATCGACAAGCTTCTCGACGGCCGCAAGGCGATCAACGCCGGGGCCAGGGACGGCGAATACAAGATTTCGGTCAATGACATGATTATCAAGGCCTCGGCCGTCGCGCTGATGCAGGTGCCGCGCGCCAACGCGGCCTGGTCGGATGAGGGCATCCGGCTTTACAAGCAGGCAGATATTTCTGTCGCCGTTGCAATCGATGATGGCCTGGTCACACCCATCGTGCGGCGCGCCGAAGGCAAAGGCCTGCGTCGAATTTCAGAAGAGATGAGTGATCTCGCATCCCGCGCCAAGGATGGCAAACTGATGCCTGAAGAGTATCAGGGCGGCACGTTCACGGTTTCCAATCTTGGCATGTTCGGGGTGAAGCACTTCGAAGCCGTGATCAACCAGCCTCAAGGAGCAATCCTTGCTGTTGGGGCGGGTGAACAGCGCCCGGTCGTGAAAAACGGCGAGCTCGCTGTGGCCACTGTGATGTCGCTGACCTTGTCAGTCGATCACCGCGCGCTTGATGGTGCGATCGGTGCGGAGTTCCTGTCGGTCCTCAAGGGCCTGATCGAGAACCCGATCGGGATGCTGCTTTAGGCACAAGATCAACCGCCAAATTCCAAAAGGGGAATTCCATGGCTGAGAAATCATACGATCTCGTCGTTGTTGGCGGTGGCCCGGGCGGCTACGTGGCCGCAATCCGTGCGGCCCAGCTTGGGATGAAGACAGTGGTCATCGAGGCCAATCACCTCGGTGGTATTTGCCTGAACTGGGGCTGTATCCCGACCAAGGCGCTGCTGCGGACGTCAGAGATTTATCATTACATGACCCATGCAGCCGATTACGGGCTGAAGGCCGACAATGTGTCCTTCGACGTGAAAAAGGTGGTCGAGCGTTCGCGGGGCGTCGCCAAGCAACTCAATCAGGGTGTCGGCTATCTGCTCAAGAAGAACAAGGTCGAAGTGATTGACGGCTGGGCGAAGCTGGCAGGTGGCAAGGAAGGCGCGCGCAAGCTAACGGTCGAGAAAGACGGCAAGAAGATTGCCGACGTCACAGCAAAGAACGTCATTCTGGCGACAGGCGCACGGGCGCGCGACATTCCCGGGCTGGAGGCAGACGGCAAACAGGTCTGGACCTACAAGGAAGCTATGACGCCGGAGTCATTTCCCAAATCCTTGCTTGTGGTTGGGTCTGGCGCGATTGGAATTGAGTTCGCATCCTTCTATCGCACCCTGGGTGCCGAAGTGACGGTGGTTGAGGTTCTCGATCGCGTCTTGCCGGTCGAAGACGAGGAAATCTCGGATATGGCTGCGAAAGCCTTTGAAAAGCAGGGTATGAAGCTCCTGATGGGCGCGACGGTAAAATCTCTCGACAAGAAAAAAACCGGTGTGACGGCGACCATCGAAAAGGGCGGCAAAACCGAGAAGATTACGGCGGAGCGCGTCATCATGGCTGTTGGCATCGTTGGCAATGTCGAAAACATCGGGCTTGAAGGCACCAAGATTAAGGTCGACCGATCCCATATCGTCACTGACGAGTGGGGCGCGACGGGCGAGAAGGGGATCTGGGCCATTGGCGACGTTGCCGGTGCACCCTGGCTTGCCCACAAAGCTTCCCATGAGGGCATCATCGTTGTTGAGAAGATCAACGGCTCCAAGGATGTCCATCCGATGGACAAAAGCCGTATTCCCGGCTGCACCTATTGTCACCCGCAGGTCGCCTCGATTGGGCTGACCGAAGCCAAGGCCAAGGAAGCAGGACATAAACTGAAGGTAGGGCGTTTCCCGTTCCAGGGGAACGGCAAGGCGATCGCTTTGGGCGAGCCCGAAGGCATGATCAAGACGATCTTTGATGCCGCGACCGGTGAATTGCTGGGTGCGCACATGATCGGAGCGGAAGTGACCGAGCTCATTCAGGGGTACAGCGTGGCCAAAACGCTCGAGACCACCGAGCAGGAACTGATGCACACGATCTTCCCACATCCCACGCTTAGCGAAATGATGCATGAATCTGTACTTGACGCTTACGGGCGCACGATCCACTTCTAGCCCATGACCTCAGCACCGATCCGCGACAAGAATACCGATCCTGCACTCCGGCATCCGGAGAAGCAGAAACGCCCTGACAATCCGATCCAGCGCAAGCCGGACTGGATTCGTGTAAAGGCGCCGACAAGTCCCGAATATCACGCGACCCGCAAAATGATGCGTGAGCTCAACCTCGCCACGGTTTGCGAGGAGGCGGCATGCCCGAATATTGGGGAATGCTGGGCCAAGAAGCACGCCACCATCATGATAATGGGTGATACCTGCACGCGGGCCTGCGCGTTCTGCAATGTCGCGACAGGGATGCCCAAGCCGCTCGATCCGATGGAGCCGGCAAATGTGGCGATCGCGCTGGGCGGAATGAACCTGGAGCATGTGGTGATCACTTCGGTCGATCGGGATGATCTTTCCGACGGCGGCGCGGCGCATTTCGCCGAGGTGGTGCGCTCGATCCGTAACGCGGCACCCGATACCACCGTGGAAATTCTCACACCTGATTTCAAGGACAAGGCCGGAGCCATTGAGATCATGGCCGGCAGTCCGCCCGATGTGTTCAATCACAATCTGGAAACCGTGCCGCGGCTGTATCCCACAATCCGGCCGGGTTCGCGCTACTTCACGAGCCTGAACCTGCTCCATGAGATCAAGGAACAGGTGCCGAGCATTTTCACCAAGTCCGGGATTATGGTGGGACTGGGAGAGACGCGCGAAGAGATCGGTCAGGTCATGGACGACCTGCGGTCGGCGAATGTGGATTTCCTCACAATTGGCCAATATCTCCAGCCGACACCCAAGCATGCACGGATTGATCGTTTTGTGACGCCGGACGAATTTGAAGGTTACGCAACGATGGCGCGCGGGAAGGGCTTTCTGCTTGTATCTGCAACGCCGTTGACCCGGTCGAGTTATCACGCTGGCG
>ENA-UOXV01000511-UOXV01000511.1-marine-metagenome-genome-assembly--contig:-NODE-511-length-55686-cov-15.940015_pt1 | contig 55686 bp, 41 predicted proteins | sample MGYA00238165_ERZ766961 | MGnify/ENA primary metagenome ERZ766961 (study PRJEB28924, sample SAMN03173240) | marine metagenome | biome: Marine; feature: Water; material: Subsurface seawater | place: North... | reverse complement strand
TGAGCGAAGGTCTCGTCAAAATGAGTGATGATGTTTTTAGGGGAATGCACCCCCCCCAAAAAAAATCTCGCCTTTGCCCAAAAACAAACAAAACAAGGAAAAAAAGCAAAACGTCTCTCTGTTTCCTCTCCTCTCTTTTCTTTTCTCTCTTTTCTCTCAAAGTTTCCTCACAACGAAAAACTTCTTCCCACCTTTCTCAGTTGCTCTCGTTTTCATTTGAAGCGCAAGACGCACCTCTCATCTCTCAGAGCACAGTTTAGAGCGCACACATCATCGCGCGCGGAAGAGAGACACCTCCTCTCTGTTGTTCTCTGTTCCTTCAATACTACTATAAAGAGTGTTTTGAGAGAAAAGAGAGAGAGAAGAGAGCGCGTTGTTTGTGGTTAGAGTTGCGTGCATCGTTTTGATTGGAGAAAAAAGCACGCGCAGGTGATTAACGAATCGACATCTCATTTGTTTTTTTCTTTCCAAAAGCGAATCTCATCGCGCATCCCATCGACCGACGACGGACGGTGGCATCGCGAAAAAGTCTCGCAGGTCGCGTCGTGGGGTCGTGCGCGCGCGTGCGACAAGAATCAGAAAGAAGAAGAATGCCGGCGAGGAGAACGACGACGACGACGCTCGAGAAGACAAAGAAGAACACGAATACTACAAATACTACTAATCATACCGACGTGATAAACGACGAAGAAAAGACTACTCAAACGAAAAAAGGAGAGAAAAAGAAGCAAAAAAGTCAACAAAAACAACGAAAATGTCTTTCTCGCGAGGAAAAAAAAAATGTTCAAAAGCGATCTTCTTCTTCTTCTTTCTCGAGGTCTTCTTTGTTGTATTCCAAAGATCCTCTGAAAACTCTGCAGACGAGCGAAGAGGATAAAGAAGAGTTTGTCAATTTTCTTCTCAAGGAAGAAGAAGAAGAAGAAGACAACGACACGATTTCTCTCCAAGTTTCCATGCAGTTCGTCCGGGACGCGGTGAGAGAATATCCAGGAGTGAAACTGAACAAGGAGTTGTTGGAAGATACGGAAGCGGCGCTGGCGTTTTTCGGAGGCGGCGACCGAGGCGGCGGGTTTTTTATCGAAGAAGAAGAAGAAGAAGATGATGACGATACTGGAAACGAAAATGAGCTCAAGCAACCTCGTCGTCGTCTTCAAAACTTTCTGAAGCTGGAAGACTTTGAGGAGATGATCGATGAGACAACTGGAGCGAGAACGGTGTTGTTGACGATACCGTCGTCGAAAGAAGAAGACGCGGCGGGGACGAAAAGGACCGTTTTGTTGAACACGTTGAAAATATCGGAACAGAATCGAGAGATTGGCGAACGCGAGGAGAGAGCGCGAAGAGAAGATTTGTTGGAGGCGAAAAAAAAGTTGGTGAGCCAAGCAAACACGACGGCGGCGGCGAAAGGGAAGACGACTTCGAGTGGTGGCGTTGGGAAGAAGAAGGCTGGGACGAAGAGCAGCGCGGCGGCGATAAAGAAGAAGAAGGACGACGACGAAGGAGAGATGAAAATCGGCGGAGAAGACAAAGACGAGGATAAACAAGAAGAAAAGGATGAAATCTCCCCCGACGGCGACGGCATTCTCTCTGAAAGCTGCGCGGCAACGAGACGCTTCAACTCTGGCAAGTTTCAGTTGGACCAATCCAAGAAGATTCACGGCGCCATCGCAGACGATAAGGTGTTCAAATTTTTGAGAGAGTTCAAGAAGGAAGTGTACGAAACGTATCGGTTGCGCTCGTTGGTCGAGAAGATGGATTTTTCTAGCGACGACGATATGAATCAGAAAAGTGACGATCGCGAAAACGTGCTCGAGTGCATTCGAATCTGGATTAACATGCGCGGGATGGTCGTCTCCGCGCGACTGGCGTTGATCGAGCGAGAGAAATTCTTGAAAGACTGCGAAGCGATGACAAAATTTGCTTCAGACTATCGTAAAGACACAAAAGCGGTGTCAAAAGCACCCGTACCGACGGAAAAAGCGACGACTGTTGTTGCTCCTTCGAAGATGAAAGCAACGGACGCGACGACGACGACGATTTTGAAAGAGATTCCAACGTACAGCATCGCGAACCGCTCGCTATCGTCGTGGTCGATTCTTCTCAATGAAGACGACGAAGCGCTTCTCGACGATGAATACGTCGAGAAAAACGATATCGACGACGATATCGACGACGACGACAACCAGCACGTGCTCACGATTGAAGACCAACTTGAGAGCGAGATCAAGACGTACGAGCAAGAGCAAACGTTTAACCAGATGATCATCAAAGGGCATCTTGCGCACGTGACGCCGGCCGGGGAGGAGTTTCGCGACGCGACCGCAAAACTTGAAAAAGCGCTCGAAAAAGTTCTCCGTTCTCCGTCGCTGAGTACGAAGACCTCGCACGACCGCGACCGGTTACTCGCGTCCACGAAATGGTCCGCGGATCAAACCATGGTCTTTGACGATCTCATTTTACTGTGCGACAACGCGTATTTTCCATCGAATGAAAAGGCGTGTAAAGCCGCGGACGATATCAATCGCCACGTGTTGTATCGCGCCGTATCGGTTTTGAAGAAAGCGTTCGAGATACTCTCGGATTTCGTCGACAAAGATCTCGTCGTCGGCGGCTTCAAAAAGTCAGCGGCGCGACTCTTCTCGTCCGCGCTCGAACAGACGTATAGGCGTCAATTTTCAAACATGTTGAACAACATCCTCGATCCGTACGATACGTTAATCGATTACGGAGCCGAGACGAAACTATTAATGTTTGTGCGCATGCGCGTGACGAATGCGATGGAAATCGATAGCGCTTTGAGAGAAAGAGCGCATCAAACGGTAATATCTGCGTGCTTGGAACAAATGTTGAGCGGGAAATTTGACCAGTTTTCGAGGCAAAAGACGGAAAAGTTCATCGAGGAGCTCTTGTTCGAAGAAGAAACGGAAGAAGAGGAGAAGAAGAAGAAGAAAGCCGCGAAATCGTCCTCCTCGTCGTCGAAAAAGAAGAAGAAGAAAAGCAACAAGGCGGGCAAAGATACGCCGGCGCCGGTCTCCGAGAAGAAGGAAGAAGTCTCGGATAAAGAAGACGACGACGAGAAAGAAGAAGAAGGAGAAGAAGGAAAAGAAGAAGAACAAGGAAAAGAAGAGGTTACTCTTACTCCTACTCTCGTTGTTCCAGTCGCTTTGCAAGAGTCCGAAGAATTCATGGAAGAAGAAAACCTCGAGGCTTGGCAAGAGGTGAAAAAAGTGCGCGGCGCCAAGACTTCCCCTTCTTCTGTCATCGTCGCTCCGAAAGATCTCGTTTTATCGAAAGTCAAGATTTCGCCTGTGAAGAAGATACCTGCGGCAAAGCAGCAGCAACAGCAGAGGAGCGAATTATCTTCATCGCCTCCGTTGCCAAAGTCGCCACCGCCGAAAGAAGTCGTCACCGCCGCGGTCGAGAAGAAGAGAGAGGTGACGAGACGAGCGCTGTTTGTCGATACTCTCAAGAAGAACGAAACAGCACCGGCTCCCACTGTTGTAGTCGAAGAAGAGACGAAAGAGGAAAAACAAGAAGAAGCTCGAGAAGAAGAAGAAGAAGAAGAGCAGCAGCAGCAGAAAGTTGCGGACGACAAAGAAGAAAGCAACGATACGTACGTCGTGCGAAGCGTTTCGGACATTGAACAGTCTTTCTGCGCCGCGTCAAATCCTCCACCAGATCAACAACAGCACTACCATCATCATCATCAACACTACCAACCACCACTTCCGCAAATGCCACCACCACAGATGGTTGACGGTCAAAGAGTCATTTTTGTGCCGATGATTATTCCCGATAGTGGGAGTATGCCGCATCCGATGCCGTTTGGAATGCACCATCATCATTCGATGGCGCCTCCGCTTCCTCCGCCGATGCCTCGGCTTCCGGATACCTCCGAAGCGGTTGTTTCGATGTACAACAAGTTCTACCATGACGTCATGATGCAGCAGCAGTATCCACCACCACCACCAACGCAAAGATCGTCGTCGTCGAACATTGGAGCAGCAACGAACGAAGCGGTGAGCGATACGGCGAGTACCGCGTCAGACGACCACCCGTGCGCAGCCGCGGTGAAGTCTTCTTCCTCTTCTCCTTCTTCTTCTACTTCACCGCCACTTCCTAAAACGCCACCACCAAAAGGTCAGCAACAGATGATTCAGCATCATAAATCGGCCTCTTCTTCGCCTTCTATATCGCCAAGTGCATCTTCGTCTTCAATTCGCATTCCTTCGCCTCGTCCTATCGATCTGGCGAGAATTTCATCTGCGGCGTTTCCAAAGCCGCGACGATCATCGAGAGAGTATAGGAGAGACAATCATCAGCATAATCACGGAAACGATTCCAACGATGATCGTAATAGTAATTCGAAAAGAGAAGAAGAGTTTCCAGCGCTTTCTAAGGATAAGAACGGCGGAAAAGCGTCAAATGTCATGTCGCTCGCGAAATCGAACAAGTCGTGGGCGGAAGCGCAGATGGAGTTGAAGGGCACGAGTTTACCTTCGTTGACGTCGTCGCCGATGAAGCCACCGTCGCTACCGCAGCAACACCATCAAATACAACGTCAGGTCGCGTGAAAAAGTGAAAGAGAGAGCGCGCGTGTTTATATTATTTTTTACCGGTACAAAGCGAGAGACATATTTTTTAATACAGCTACGATTACAATATTTCTACGGTGGGCCACGACCCGTCGCAGTAATTTATTTACATGCGCTTTACCGAAACCTTTCCATTCTCGAACAAAGGGGACCCTCCTTTTTTTGAGATTTGCGGCGTGAAATCATCCGGCGACGACTCCCAAATTACCGTCCCGTCGCACTGACACACCTTCTTGAGATTTTCACCGACGCCGGCGCTTCTGGCGAGCACCGCGGCTACTCGCAAACCTTCTCCTTCTTCGTTCCCTGCGACCACCTCTTCGATGCACAAAGCTCTTCCAATGATATCCCAAACGAAAAATTTCTTTGGAAGCTGTAAACTCGCTTTAATCAACCCGTCCTCCATGGCTTGCACGGCGCACATTTCGCCTAATAATATTTCCTCTTCTCGTTCATTTTCGTTCGTATTTTGATACACTTCCCCGCAGCTCTCCACCCCTCTCGTCGTATCTCCATACATCCGCACTCGCAATTTGTACTTTTTCCCCTTCTCTAAGCCTAACACGTCCGCCTCAAACGTCGCCGTCTCTTCGTTCACTTGCACGAACCGCACGACGCCTTTACAACTCCCGTGTTGATACGCCTCTCCTTTAAACTCCGCGACGGCGGCTAAGGACTGCCTCAACGTTCTCAAATCCATACCTAATCGTTCCGCGAGTCGTTCGTTGAACAACTCCACGTTCCCCTGACCAACTAAACGCGTTTTATATCCCGTAGACGCGATCTTCTCTTCCACCGTTTTCACCGAAGACGTCGCGAGCACTCGCACCGTATTCGTTCCGAGTGACGCGGAGACTTGTATAACGCCTTCGAGAGAAAGGACGGATTTTTCGACTTTCTCCACGCACTTCCCACAGCGCATTTCCACCATAAACTCAATCTCTCTCGCGACTCCTTTTGTACTACTTCCGTTGATGTCATTTGCGTTGTAATCGTCGTTCGATGATGATGTTTGAGCAGTAGTGCGGCGGCGGATATTTGTATCCTTCTTTATTGAATGATGATGATGATGAGAAGAAGAATAACTACTTCTACTCGTCATCGCCGTCACTCGACTTTTGGGTCGTTGTTTTTGTTGTTGTTTTTGTCGTGGAATAAAACGACTACCCTTTTTGCGAGCAGCAGCAGCAGCGCGAGCAGCAACAGCAACAGGAGCAACGGGAGCAACATTTTGAGGAGGTTTTGTTTGCATCGTCATCGTCATCTGTATCATCTTTTTATTATACTACTACGCTCTAATGCGGTTATTTATGTGGAAAAAACTTCTCACACACAAGTTTTGGATAAAGAAAAACGTCACTTCATCACCAAAAGCACATTCTCTACTACACTTTGAATAATACATATTAATAATAATAAGTATGTTTGCCATCAGTTCTTCTTCAACTATTCAGTGCCAAATCCAAGCAAACCAACACGCGTGCTCTTCTCGATGCGCGTGCGCTGGCCGCCGACGAGGGTAGGAGTTTTTCTAGTATTCTAGTATTGATGACGACGATCGATGACGACGCGAGTATACGTGGCTTTTTACCCTAGAGCTAAAACGGACTCTTCGTTTTACTTCTCAAAATGAATGCTCTGTTAACCGCACATATTATCGACTCTCTCTTCACGCGCGAATATAATGATAACATTATTAACAACAACATATATACACAGGTTGAAAACGGTTTCTAAAGCCGCGAGAAAGACCCCGGTCGCGTTCGCCGTCAACGCCGAACAAGTACGTGGTTTTCTATTTTATAACTACTAAAATTCTTCTCTTTTTTGCGCTTCAAAGACGAAAATGGTGGGAAAAAAGAACGCATATTTAGTAGAAGAATCTGCGGCTTAAATACTGACTTTATACATTATTATTTATATATATTATCCGAAACAAACAAACAAACAAACAGAAAGCGGTCGTCGTTCTCACCGGTACGGCTGGCGTCGCGGGCACGTTAACTTTGACGCAAGATGACCCGTCTGGCGCGACGACGGTTGTCGGCGACATCACCGGTTTGGCGCCGGGCAAACACGGTTTGCACGTGCACGAATTCGGAGACACGACCAACGGGTGCATGTCCACTGGTCCGCACTTTAACCCGAACAAGATGACGCACGGCGCGCCGACGGATTCGGTCAGACACGCCGGGGATTTGGGTAACGTCATCGCGGATGCCGGCGGGTGCAAGTTTACCATTAAGGATATGCAAATTCCTTTGTCCGGGGCAAACTCCATCGTCGGCAGAGCGTTCGTGATTCACGAGTTGGAAGATGATTTGGGTAAAGGGGATAACTCGGAAATCGGCACGCAAGGCAAGACGAGTTCCACGACCGGTAACGCGGGCGCAAGGTTGGTATTTTTTTGCTCTTATCTATTTTACTCATTTATTTTCAAAGGTTGGCCTGCGGCGTCGTGGGTTTAACTCCCTAATCTTTCGAGCGGAAATGATTTTGGCTAGCGCGAGATGAGCTAATAATAAGTCACCGGAGTGAGGTAGCAATAAAAGAACTAGTTTCCGTAAAACACAATACTTACGTAATAATATTCAACAAAATCTATTTACTTTACTTCCGCTTCCTCAGCGAACTTGCCGCGCCCCCCGCGCTTCTTGTTTTCGTCGTCGTTTCAGCCTTCTTCTTCTTCTGTTTTGTCGTCGTCGAAGAAGAGGAGCTTTTCTTGCTACCACTTACTACTCCAGATGATGATACTGACGTAGCCATATCGATCGCTTTAGCTACGACTGCAGTCATCAACGACCCCAAAACTGCCCCGTACACGTACGGCCTATTCGCTTCGTGTTGCGCAGCCTCGAGTATTCGCTCGATCGAAAAGATTTTCTTACTCTTCATCATCGTTTGCCCCCACACGACGTGCGAGGCTAAAACCACCGCCGGATTCATGTACCCGCAAGAATACTTACACTTCTCTACGGTGATAACGATGCAGTAAAACAAAGCGCCAAACGCCGGTTGCACGCCTTTCGGCATCGTCTTTGCCGCGAAATCAAACGCCAGAAAGTTCAGAAACGCGACCACCGCTTCGCTCGTTACGGCTTCGCGTTGCGATCCAACGGCGATAACCGGCGACCCGGCTGGTAAAATCGCTTCTCCCAATTCAACGTGAAGAATGAAATATGCCATAAACGCGGCGATGTGTGCTACAACCACCACCATCGCGCCATTAAACGCCTCCGCGAACGATATTTCTCCCATGAATCCTCTCAATATATACACCGTTGGATTATTGCACGACCCTTTGGAAAACCGTCCATATATCGGTCCGAAATAAAACTGCAAGTTGATGAACAATAAAGCGACGATAATTTCGTTTGCATATCGCGTCTTCAACATCTCTTTCGTTTCCATCGAAATCAACTTTTCCGCGAGAAACAAAAACAGATTCTTTTGCATCGGGACGAACAACATCCCGAACGCCATCGAAAACGCGGAGAGGAATTCTCTTTTCAAACCCGGGTTTTGCCACGATGATGCACTTTTCGAAGAAGAAGATTTCGAAGAATTTTTAATGCCGCCGCTGCTTCTCGCAGTGCTCCTCCTCGTCGTCGCGACCATCTTCTTCTTCGGTACTCTTTGTGGTGTGTACACAACAAAGAAGCGAAAAACGGAAAAGAACGAGAGAGAAAGAGAGTTTGAAATTTTTTGTCGTGCGACAGTCTGACAGATGTTTTTTATTTCCTCCTCCAATGTCCAAAGAGAAGCCAAAAATGCAGAGCAGAGCAGATTTCCTCTGTCTAAAATTTTCTTAAGAATCCTCTTTGGCAAGCAAGCAAAAAGCAAAAAGGGGGGTTTGTGGGTAGAATTTTGCCCAAAAAACAGTTAAAGACGAGAGAAGGATTATAATCGTCACACATCCTATCTAACAAAATAATAATCTTAAACACCCCCCGTCTTCGCTTACGTTACGTCGTTTAATACGTCGTGAATGCTTTCACAACCATTCCTCAAAGTAGTATCATCATCGTCGATTAGCAGCAGGAGCAACAGTAATAATAATAACATTAGTATTAGCGCGTCTGCTCGTGATCGTCAAAATTCTGTTGTGCGAGGAGGAGGATTATCTGAAGTTGTTGTTCTGAGAAGAGAAAAAAGAAGAAGAAGAAGATCAAATGATGCCGCGCTGGTCGTTGCTTCGACGAATACACTCCGGACAGAAGACGCGTTTTGCGGTTGTTCTTCTAAAAGCCGTCTTTATCGTCTAAAAGTTTGTCCGGGAAAAGGAGGAGGAGGAGGAGGTTCTTCTTCTTCTTTGTCTTCTTCTGATTTCAACGTTTTTGCAGCCAAAACAACAGACGATGATGATGATGATGATGATGCGAAAGAATCATACGGAGGAGACGAAGAAAAGCAGGAGCAGAAATTTTTCGACGTGCACGCGTTGAAACATTTTTGCGCGCTGGGCGTGTTTTTTACCGGTTTACTCTACATCGCGTACGCGTTGCTCCCGCACGTCGGGTATACCACCGCGCATCCTCCAAACACGGAAAATTTGATGGTGAAAACGTTTCAGTCTTTATCGACGCTGCAAGCGGCGGAGTGGTTGAGGTTTGTGGATTTGTTCGGCACGGGCGTGTTCGCGCACGGCGGAGTTATTGCAGCGGGGAAGAGAGGTTTGGACTTGCTCGGGTGCGTCGTCGTCGGGTGCGTGACCGCCATGGGCGGAGGGACCATTCGAGGAGCGTTGATTGGCATCGAAGGCGCGCATCCGGTCTTTTGGATAGCCGAGCCGGAATACCTAATCGTCGCCTTGGTCGCTTCCTTCTTCACGTTTTTCTTCTGGCCGAAAGTCTTATCGAAGGAAGTTCGTGAATCGAAAGCGATGGAAACTGCGTTGAACTGGTTGGACGCGTTAAGTTTAGGCGGTTTTTGCATCATCGGCGCCAACGCCGCGTTGGTCCGAAACTTAGGCCCTCTCCTCGCGGTCGCATTATCCGCGATCACGTGCACGGGAGGTGGCGTCGTGCGTGACGTTTTCCTACGCCAACCGGTGCGAGTGTTACACTCGCACGCGGAGTTATACGGCACCACCGCTATCGCCGGCGCCGCCGTGTACACGGTCTTCGCCTGTTGGTTCCCGGGAGTCTCGCACAACCTAAGATGCCTCCTCGCCGCGTCCACCACCGTCTTTTTACGATGGAGGGCTTGGAAGAGAGGTCTGAAGTTGCCCATGTATTCGGACGTGAACCCGGATTTTGGTGATTACATCTCTATCGCGCAAAGAGACGTTTAGATTTGATTGATATGGTGATATCTGTCGTTCACTTGTTGTTGTTGTAATTTTTATTCTTGTTTGTATCAAAATGACCATTTTGCGATCGGAAAAAAAAAAAAACCTCTTCTTCTCTCTTCTCTCTTTTCGTCATTAAAACCTTCATCATCATCATCATCATCATGCTCATCAGACAAGCGATAAAGAAGACGGCGACGACGACTGGGTCGAACAACGGTGGGATTGCCGCCGCCGCCTTAACCGCTCAAACAAAATATTTTAGCAGTAGCACGAGCAGCGGAAGGGCGATTTTTTCCGCCTCTTATATGACGTCTTCCGATCTGTTTTTTACTACTACTACTACTTCGAAGAAGAATAATGGGATGAACAACAACAACAACAACAAGAGGAATAATAATAGTAATACTAACACTAAGAACATTTTCAAGCAACAAACGAGCAAAACGAACAACAATCAAACGTTTTCGCACGTCATCAACGAGCGATTATACTCCGTCGGTCTCATGGTCCACAGAGATTCCGCGGAGAACAATTCGTCTTTGAAGTGGGAGTTCTCGAAGGAAAACGAGACCAAAGTGCAGACTATTTTGAAGAGATATCCGCCGAATTACAAACGATCGGCGATGATTCCTTTGTTAGACGTCGCGCAACAACAAAATGCCGGGTATTTAACCGTTCCGGTGATGAATCACATCGCGGAGTTGTTGGAAGTGGCGCCGATTCGCGTGTACGAAGTGGCGACGTTTTACTCCATGTTTAACCGGTCGAAAGTTGGAAGTTACCACGTGATGGTGTGCGGAACGACCCCATGCATGTTGCGAGGATCGAGAGACATCGAGAAGGCGTTGAGCGAACATTTAGGGGTGAAGAAATTTGAAACGACCAGGGACGGAAAATTCACGTTGGGGGAGATGGAGTGCATGGGATGTTGCGTAAACGCGCCGATGATTGCGGTGGCGGATTATACGGGAGGCGTGGAGAAATACACGTATAATTATTACGAGGATTTGACGCCGGAAAGTGCGGTGTCGATTGTCCAAACGTTAGCGCAGGGGAAAATGCCGGAGAAGGTTGGGAGTCAGATTAGGAATAAAGCAGAGCCGATAACCGGGACGACGACCTTGAACACCGAGCCGACTGGGCCCAATTGCCGAGATTTGGCAAAGTTGAAGAAAGAATTGGAAGCGGCTGCGGCGGAGGCGGCAAAAGCAGCAGCCGCGGAAGCTGCTGCTGGGGCGAAGAAGTAATCAAAGAAGTCTTATTATTATTAAAAAGAGCGTGTTTGTTTTGTAAATCTGTAATTAAGAAGAGAAGAACTCTTTACTTGAACCAATATATTTGAGGAAGCGCTTTACCCGCTTGAATTTTTTACGCGTCCAAGTCTCGGAACGGCCAGAGGAATCGCGCACTGCGAGATCCGCATATTAAAGAGAGTCCACGAAGTTTACATTCCTCAGTCTCGCTGCTTTCGATATCGCGATGGATCTCGTTCCAAGAAAAGTGCCCAGTCTTCTCGCGTCCGAATCTATTCGATCGATCCTTGACAAAGTCCTGTAAACGAGACATGTGGACGACGCGAAAACCTTTCTCACGAAGCAAATTTTCGTCTTGAAACAAATATACGACCATATTTAGCGTCAACAATGAGTTCGCGCCTTCAATAACCACGAACTCTTTAGTCATGAGAAGAACGAATAACACCGCGAGAATCGACAAGATTGCTTGAAGTATATCGCTGAGCTCGCCTTTTTCCAACTCTGGATCGAGCGTCAAGTACACCGTAAACGCGTGTAAAAACAAGAAAAAGTACGCGAAAAACATCGGCAGTTGACGCAACCACATCGTCACTTTGTGTGTTTTCGGAAAATCAACGATAATTCCTCTCGTTAGGCACACGTTCCACACCGTCGCTCGGTGCGCGTATTCAATTTTTGACCACCCAATTAATATTATCAGAGACAACTCTATCGCCATGAACGCCGCGTTCGACATGGTTGGAATCAGCGCGATTATCGGCGAAAATAAAAGGAAACAAAATATGCCAACGTTTACCCACAGCATTATCCCTGCCTGTCCGTCTCTCTCCACCTTCATCTCGGATAAGCTTTTGTTCTGCGCGAGGAAAAGTTCTATCGAAGTTTTTCCCTCTTCTCGTCGTTTCTTTTGTTGTTCGTGTTGCTGTTCGCTCTCAACGACGACTGGTACTGAACCATCATTGCCTTCCTGAGTGTCTAAACTTTCCTCTCGCAAAGCGTCTCGATTGATGTGCTCTTCATCTTGCGGTGGAGTGAAAAGTCCTTTCAGCATTTTGTTTGTATCTCTTTTATTGCGCGCGGGGTGGGTGTATCTTCAGTTTTTCTGGTGTCTTTTTTTCTTTTCTCTCTCGCTCTCTTTCGTGTCTTACAAAAAAAAATTATATGTAGTAATATCATATTATTGTGAATACAACGATCGTTTTGCGTGATATATACAGACGGACGTCATCTCTCTCTTTCGTGTCGCTCTTTCTCGAGAAATTAAGCGAACAACGCGGCGTCGCCGTTATTGTTATTCCTCGCGGTATTCGCGCCGCCGTCGATCGCGTCTCGAGTTCTCTCCAAGTTTGCGCGGATCTTGGAAACCAACACGTTGGCAACTTGTTTGTGCGCAAATTTCTTCAACAATCCTTTCATCTTCGCCTTTCCACGAGCGACGATATATATTGATCCGTCCGAGTCTATTTCGATCGCGTTGGATCCTTCGTACACCTCGAACACTCTCGAGTTTTTCGCTTCGATCATTTTAAAGGCGATTGAACCGGTCGATCGATCGGAAGAGACGAAAGTTTTCATGATCGATTTGCCGAAAGCGCTTTGTGACTTTGTCTCGCAAACGTGAAACGCTTTTGCGCGATGATGGTCAAGGGTTTGATATAAAGGGGGGCCTTTTGATCGTCTCGTCTCGAGGGTTTCGTCCGATCCGAACATGAATTCGCGCACCTCCTTCGCCGAAGCCTCGCGCGAACGAATGGAATCGTCCATCGTGTTACTTCCACCCAAAATCCCTTCTTGTAATCGCGAATACACCGCATTTAACACGTCTTTTCCGCCGCCGCTTGTTTCAATCGTTGTTTCAATCCTCCTTCTCACCGCGTACTCCACGACCCCGTCGTCTTTCAACTGCAACTCGTGTTCGTACAAAGCCGAAGAAGAAATATTTCGTCTCACAAACTTTCCTCCTTCGCTCTCTGAGATTCTTCGTCTGGATAAGTACGGGTACGCCTCGTCTTCTTGCTCTGGGAACACCAGGACAGAAGAAGAAGAAGAGGAAGAAAAAGAAGGAGGAGGAGAGAAAATCGCTCTAGATCTTCCTCCGCCCTTCGATGATTTTTTATTCATACCGTCGAAAGATTTTCGTCTCGGAAGAATCGAAGAGTTGAAAAACCCTTTCTTTCTCCCATTATTCACATCTCCGTTGAGCGTCGCGTTCGACCCCCCGTTAGAGGCGAGCATTTTGATGTTCTTTTCTTGTCGTCTTCTTCCGCGTTTATTAAATACTGATGATAATAATACTCTACGTTTTCTTCAAAACGTCTTCTTTGCCGGACTGACAGTCGTCGTATTTTTTAATTCCTCGTTGGTACAAACAAAAACTCACGGAGAGACAACACAACAAAAAAAGTTCGCATCCTAATTGAGTAAAGAACACACAAAACCAACGCCTTTTGCAAAAATCAGAGTCATGGACAACAACACTCTTTTGTCACAAACAACATCGTCCGAGTCTGTGCCGTACTCTCGCGTCCCGGCTGGTTTCGTCTCCTACCGCCCGGTCTCAGAGGAAGACATCGAGACAATTTCGGAAATTGAATCCAATTCGTATCCGGAGGATGAAAAAGCTTCTTTAGAAACGTTACGGTATAGATGCATAAACGCAGGAGAGATGTTCTTAGTCGCCACGGAACACGGAGGAAGTGAGAATGAAATTATTGGATACGTATGCGGGACGTGCGTGAACGAAAACGAAACGTTAACTGCGGAAACCATGGGAAGTAAACACGAACCAGACGGAGCGATTTTATGTGTGCATTCTGTTTGCGTCAAGGAAAACAAACGAAGACGAGGCGTCGGAGGGAAGCTGTTGCAAACGTATTTAATGTATTTAAAAGCTCGAAATAACGATAGGAAACGAGACAACCAATCGGAGTTGAAATCTGTTCGCTTGTTGTGTAAGAAGCACATGATTCCGTTTTATCAGAATGGCGGGTTTACGCTGTTAGGCGAAAGCGAAGTAACGCACGGCAAAGACGCGTGGTTCGACTGCGAGTTTACACTTTTAGATTAGAAGACAAAGAATAGTATATACTAGAGTATTGATAATATAAACACACAGGTAACTAAAAGTCTGTGAGGATACCAAGAATACGACGATGGCTTCTTTTGACTTTTGACTCTCATTAGACTTTGGTGTTCTCTCGTTCTTTGTTTTTCTCTCTTCTTATTCGTTTGAAAGACTTTCTTCGGTGTCTCCGTGCCTCACAAATGAGCATTACCTTCTTCTTCTTCTTAGTATTATTCAATAGTAAAGCAGAGTAAACACACACAGCTGTATAAACTGTTAAGATGGCGGACGCTTTAGTGGCGAACATCTTCGGCGATTCCTCGGACGACTCGGACGACGAGCCTTTAGAGAAGACCATTAGAACCACCACGACCGGCGAAGAATTAGACAAAAACGACGGCGATCGAAAATTAGACAAAAACGAATTTGAACAAGGTGAAGACAAAGAAGATGAAAGAGAACCCCACGCGGAGATGAAAACTTCAGAGAAAGACGAAGCAGTCGTGGTGAAAAAGAAGAAAGCGACGAACGAATCTGTTTTAGATGAATACGCCGGAGAGGACAAAGAAGAAGCGACGACTGAAGGAGAAAAAGAGGAAAGAAAAGGCGAACCGATGCATCTGATCGCCGTTTTGAACGAAGAAGAAGAAGACAAAGACAAAGATGAAGAAGAAGACTCTACAAAAGAAATCTACTTAAACCCGATCGTTTCTAAAGCGACGAACATTTTTGACGTGAACGCGAAGAAATTCGACGAAAACACGTTCCAAGAAGAAGAGGACAAAACTATCGTGGATGAATTTGGCCGATCCCGATTAAAAGCGAAAGAAGGGAACGTCGCGAGGTGGACGAGAGACGAGAGGACGAATGAGTTAAAATCGAACGCGAAGTTTGTGGAATGGTCGGATGGATCGAGAACGTTACACTTAGGAGAGGAGGTTTTCAACGTGATGGAAAGCGCGGTATCGAGTAAGCAAGGTTTGAATCAATACGTCTTTGCGAGACATCAAGGTTTGATGGAAGGGAAGGCGAAGATTAGCAAACGGATGCAGTTTCGACCGGCGACGACGGATTCGCACACGCACAAGAGATTACGAGACGCGATCGAGAAGAAGCACGGGGCGAGAGCGAAAGGGACCATACGGTTCGTGTCGAACGTCGATCCGGAAAAGGAGAAGGACGCGTCGGATCGATTGTTCGAACAGAGAGCGAGGGAAGAGGCGCAGTTGCAACGAAAACGGAAGAAAATGATGAGCGAAGATATACGATCGCGAGCAGATGGTGGCGACGGCGTAATGCGGAGGGATGGTGGGAAAGACGGACGATACGGGGGTGGTAACCGAAGTATTCGTGGGGTGGCGAACGAGTTGTACTACGACGAACGCTCGAGAAGAGAAGCCGAGTTGGACGCGGCGTTTTTGGAAGAAGGCGCGGAGGACGAACTCGAAGAGAACGACGACTTCATCGTCCCAGATGATAACGACGACGAGGACGAAAGCGACGAGGAGACAAACAAGGAGGCGGACACGGAGGCTGGTGATCGAAGAAAACGAGTTTTGGTCGATAGCGACGAGGAAGAATGAGAGAAACGTGTTGTTGTTGTTGTTGTTGTTGTACCGGTAAACTACCACTCTCGCTTTACGCTACATTTTAGCCATTTTCGAGTTTGTTTTCGTCGTCATTGTAACGAAGAAGGTGATGTTGTTGAAAATGATGTTGGGGCGATACCAAAGTCGAGTTTTGTTGCTCTGTCGCCGATGTTATGCATCTCCGAATACTCGTAATGCAATAAATACGCGTCACAGAAGAAGAACAACAACAACACAGGGAGTTTTGAAACGCTCGTCGTCGCGCTGCGCAAATTCGTCATCTGATACCAATACTCATCATACAAACAAGATACGCGTGATTACGAAAAAACCGTATCACGAATCCACTTTTGTCGCGAAGAAGTCAAAGTTCGTGTGCAAAATAGCTACGATTTCCAACTCTAACGAAGCCATGAAGTTTATAAAAGACCACTCGGATGTGTCCGTCTCGCATAATTGTTTCGCTTGGAGAATAGGGGACGCGAACAACCGATCGAGCGACGACGGAGAACCGTCGGGAACAGCCGGAATTCCAATCCTGAATGTCCTCCAAGGGAAAAAAGAAAAACTGGATTTCGAGAACGTCGTCGCGATGGTGACGAGATATTACGGAGGGACAAAGTTAGGTCCAGGCGGTTTGATGCGAGCTTACGGTGGAGCGGTAAATCAAGCGTTTGAGACTTTAGATTTAGAAAACGAGACAAAGTTGAAAGCGGCGAAAGTCGTCGTGGCGTTTGCGAACGTCGAGGAATCGAAAGACGTGGAGAGAGTCAATCGAACGGTGGAACGTTTCGCGAGCGAAGAGCGGGTGCGAGTGGAAGACGAAGAATGGGACGAAGATACCGGTGGAGTTTCGTTAGAGCTGAACGTCGATTTTGATGCGATAGAGGAGTTGGAATCGGCGTTGAACGAAGCGACGAGTGGGAGAGTCGATTTTAAATGGTTCGATTCATGAAAGACGATTCGTTCCATTATTTTTATTCGCTTAATTCTTTTACTATTCGCCTTCTTCTCTGTGCACTTTCTTCTCTAACTCTTGTCTGTCGTCAGTCATCAACACCGTGCCTTCGATTGGCGCGTCGAACGGCAAAACTTCGATTCCATCCATCGGTTTAAACGCCGTCTCCCCAGTCGGGCACCGAATAACTATCGTGCACGGTTCCTCTAAATCTAACATTCTCCTTAATCTTTCAATCGTTTCTAAAATCCCTCGTTGCTCCTCCAAGTTCGCCGCGCAACTCGCCATGTGTTGCACGTGCGACTCCAAGTTAAAACACGCCTGCGACAGGTGATTATATACGCTATCGATTTGTCTCTTTAAATCCCCTCCGGCGTAAAACTCAATCTCCGGAATCTCAATCGACGACCCAGGCGCTCGCATTAATATCCTCCACAAATCTGATTTTGCTTTCAACTCCAGCTTCAAACACCTCGGTTTCCGGTTTTCCGCTTTCAACTCCGGTATTAACCGCCAGCACTTGCGAACGAGACCGGGTTGTAATTCCGACTCCACGTCTTTGCACTCAATCATCGGTAGTTTATTCACGAACTCTTCGAACGTCATTTTCAACGCGTCTTCGAATTCGTCTTCGTCCTCGTACCCTAAATCCGTGGCTAACATCGATCCAATCCCGTGAATAGGGAGCCACTCTCCCGGTTGGGTCTTATAAATCTCCTCCAACTCGATGAGGATTCGTTCGACTTCTTGGTGCGAAATGTCCACGGAAAACGCTTCCAACATCTTCGCGCCTTGAGACTCGTCCTCCGTGAGAGTAATGGTTGAATTCATCGGTAAATCTCGAATGTCGTCCAATTTACGTTTCATGTCCGATTGAATTTGTCCTGGAATAACCGAGGAGGTCATCGCGTTGGCCAGTATTTTATCCATGTGTGTTGTTGTTTCTGTGTGACGGCGGAATACCTTTTTTGTTGTGAGGACGAATTGTACTAAAATACGACTCATACGAATATAATAACACAGTAACTGCTATTCACCTACTATTTACACACACTATTACTACTACTACTTTAGACTAGACTAGATTACATATCATCATTATCATTATCATTTCGTGATCTTGACCTCGCCGTCGTAATCTAAACTCCACGTCTCCACGACCCCGTCGTTCTCTCCGCACTCGTCGCACAGAAATTCCTCCTTTAAGTTCATCTCGATCCAACTCCGAGCGACCGAGGTTAAATCCACGTGTTCCGTCGAGCGAGGGAACGGGACGATTTCGAGGTCTCCGGAGACATCGCCGAACGCCGTCGCGTGTTCGTCCAGGAAAAGTTTGAATCCTGATTTTACCGGTAAGTTGAACTTCCCGTCGCACGCGTCGCAGTGGCATCGTATGTGGCCGGTGATCTCCGCCTGCAGGAAGAACGAGTGCGGGCCACTCGGTTCCGCGTAGCCTTTTATGTCTATCAAACATGAAGCAATTTCTTCTTCCTTTTCCTCTTCTTCGAACAAACTCCCTTCGATTTTCATCAACCGACTCTCCACCGACCACGTCGTCTCCCACGGAGGTGGATCCTCCCTATTCTTAAATTCTCCTCTCCTCAGTTGAATGATTTTGTCGTCTCGTCGTCGCTGATGTTTCCCTTGCGAATAAAAAGGAGATTTAGGACGACCGGTTTTTTGGGTTTCGTTGCTTTTGTTGTTGCGTCCTTCTTGTTGTTGTTTCCCCGTCGTCGTCGTCTCGTCATCATTTGTTGACGCTGATGATGCCGTCGAGGAGGATGTTTTTGCTGCGAAGAAACCACCACCGACGCTGTTGTTGCATCGACGACGACCCCGACGACGCGGGGTCAGTACTGCCGCCGAAGAAAATGATTTTGATAACGATGAGGAGCAGGTCAGGGACGACGACATCGATCGCGCGGCGTTGTGTTTACTCTCTCTCTATAGTATTACTTTTGTTGTGAGAACGCAATGTGTGACGAAAATAGTAGAGTAAAAAGGTAGATATCGCGTTTCATACGTTTGATAATCCACGCCTACAGTTTAGGTTCGCAGAAGCACTCGATGAGGCCGATGAAAAGTGTTACGTTAACTATGATGAGAGCGCCACGGATTAGATAGAGGTTCTCTCTCTGCTATTACACACATACTACTATTACTACACTCTACTTCTTTTTACTTTCCTCGATACCGTCGTCGTTGGTGGCGGTGGTCGTCGTCATCACTTTCCTCACTCTTTCGGTCAAATCCTCCGCCCAAAACGTAAACTGCGCCACGTGCACTTCCTCTACCCTTCGTGGGTTTCGCATCGCTTTCCGAAACTCATCCGTTTGCAAAAGTTTCAAAAAGTATAAACAGTGCGGGTATAAGATGTATTTCGAATATCTCGGGTCTCGATACCAGTACTGGAGGTAGGATAAGTATTCGATCATTTCTTTGCTGTTGAGGATATCAATTGGTTCTTTATCATCATCATCATCATCATCTTCGTTGTTGTTGTTGTTGTTGTTGGATGAAGTCGTCGTCGAAGTCGTCGAAGTCGTCGTCGCCAGATGGTGTAAATATCGCGGGTTCGCCAACGATTGCACGAATTCTAATTCTAACTCGAACCTATTCTTGTTCGAACACATAGTTTTCTCTTCGTCCAGTTTCGATTGTTTCTTGAGGAGTAATTGATGATCATCTTCTTTTATTGTTGATGTTGTTGCCGCCATGTGTTTTGCTGCCACCACGATTGACTGACTGCGCAGGTTTAAAGCGAGTAGTAGTGATCGTCGTGTGTCGTTTTGATGATGATGATGATGCTCTTTAATAGAGTAGTAGGTATTGCTAAAAGTGTGTTGTTGTTGTTGTTGTTGTTGTTGTTTTTGCGCAGAAAAAAAATTTTAGGAGTGGTCAGTACACCACAAGTCATAAAATTTGGTACAAAATGGTGCAAATCCGTACAAACAATTTTTCAGTCAAAATACGAGAACAACAAAAACAACAAAAGTAGGGGTTGATGAGAATCGCAAATGAATAACTTTAACAACAATAATTAACAAGAACATGAATGAATGAAGAATAAGAAGAATAAGACAAAGAGCAATACTACGAATAACAACGAAAACAAAGAAGAAAAAGAAGGAGAGATGAAGTTTTCCCAAACGCTGCTCTCTTCGAAGATCGGTTCTGTGCTGACCAAACGACCGTACGATTTGAACCTATCGCACAAAACAGAAAAGATTGAAAATCCGTTTCACGAAATCTTAATCAGAGACGACGTGTTGAGCAAGAAAGAGTGCGATTCGATCGTCGCGTCCATCTGTTCGATTTTTGAGTATCAACTGGCCACGAGCCGAGGACCGAAATTCGGAGAAGCGAGGAGGAAAAACAATCGGATGTCGTTCGCAGACGAGAAATTAGCGAAAATGTTATGGGAGGATATCGGGTTGAAGACTATGTTTATTCGCAGCGACGAAGAAGAAGAAGAAGAAGAAGAAGAAGAAGAAGAAGAAGAAGAGGTTTTTCACTCTCTCAATGAAAATTTCAGAGTGTACGAATACACGGAATCGCACCATTTCGGGCCGCACATCGACGAGCGCGTGCGAACGAAGAACGCGCGACATCAAAAGTTAGTGAGCACGCACACGATGCTCTTATATTTAGCCGGAGAAGAGAACGGGCTGAAAGGAGGGAACACGTATTTCTTGGACGACTATAGAAATCGAATCGCGAGCGTGACGCCAAAGGCTGGACGTGTTTGTTTCTTCAGGCACGGCGAGGAGAAGTGCGAACACGAAGGGGAGGAAATATTCGCAGGGAAGAAGATTGTGCTGAGAAGCGACGTGTTTAAATTAGTGGATGTAGAAGAATAGAATAAACGCATTGAATAGCCCCCCACCATTAATAGTCGCATTGTATTAAATACCGAAAAACGAATTGAACAAACGTTTCCTTTTCGGCGTTTAGGCTAATTTAGCTATCCTGGCGTCGATTTCATCGCACTTCTTTTCCGCGTTCTGGACGGTCGTTTCGAACAATTCGATTTGTTTTTCCAACGCTTCTATGGTTGGAAGTATCGAGCAGTGTATTTTCTTTTCCGTGTCTGCGATTTTTTCAACGAAGACTCGAGCGTCTAAAACTTCTTTCGTGCATCTCTCGAACGCGTTCTTGGCGACTTCGTTCAAGGAGGAATACAATCGAAACTCTTCGCTCGCGTAATCCAACTCTGATTTTACCGCTTTCGCAGTGGCTAGGAACGCCTGTTCGGCGACGGATTCCATTTTATCTAAGACGACCACTTCATTTTCGTCGTGTTCAGTGACGTTTCCGTTTTCGTCTCTGACGATGGATTTCTTCTTCCACTGGTCTAAACTCTGTGCCTCGATCGTCTCTCTCGCGGCTTGTAAACATTTCGAGAGCGAGGTTTTCGAATCCTTTAAGTACGAAACGCCGCTGCTTTCGTCGTCGTCGTTTTCATCGTCGTCGTTCTTGCTTCTCAGAAAAGCTCTCGCTAAGGATAAAAACGCAATCGACGGGTCTGATTCCGGGTCGTATTCTTTTTTCTTCTTCTCTTTTTCTTCGTCTCGCAAAAGCGTGTGTTGCCACGCCAACACTCTCGCCTTCGACTTTGTGTTGTCTTTATCATCACTGAAGGACGGCGACCACGCCCAGCAACACACCGCTTCGTTCGAATACGACAGAGGTTTCTTCTTTTTCGCTGCTCGTATTTGTTCTTTCTTCTTCTTCTTCTTTTCGTGCGCATTAGCGTCTTCGCTACTCGTTCCCGCTACTTTTGGTTTCTGCCTCTCCGGAATAAACTTGGAAAACTCGTGCGGCACGGGTTGGAACACCGATTCCAGTTCCGGAGGATCGGGGCTTTCTTTCTCTTTTTCTTCATCACTACTGTTATCGTCATCGTCGTCGTCATCGTCAACGACCGCCTTCGTGAGCATCACCGCACCTACTGGCAACTCGCAAATCTCGTCCCGTTGCTTCGATACCATCTTCATTCTGCGCTTCTCCTTCTCTTCGATTATCGCGCGCGTATTCGACCAAACCGATTTCGGGAACGCTTTCTCGCACGCGCTCGTATCAAATTCGCACGTGAATTTCCCAATCACATCCAACTCTTCTTCTTCGTTACTATTAATACTATTACGTCTCCTTACCTTCCCTCCTAACGCTTCGCACAACACGTGCGCGCCAAAGTTCACCGCGAATATTTTCGGTTGTTTCTTCTCATTTCTCAAGCGTGCCACGCGTTCTAAAAACTGTTTCAAATGTTTCATCCATCGCATAGATTTCACCCCGTCCACGGCGGAATGTCGAGACCCGGTTATGACGATCCCATCGTACGTCTCAATCTCGCTCATATCTGGTAATTCTCCCTCCGGCACTCGATGGTGTTCCCAAATTTCTTCTTCTTCTTCTTCTTGATTGGAAGACGAATTGGAGGAGGATTTTGAGGAGAAGGACAGGAGGCGAGAATACGCGATGGCGACGTACGAAAACTCGACCTCATCCTCGCAGTCTACGATGGCAAACCTTCTTCTTCTTCTTCTCTTCTTCTTCGTCGCAGATGATGGTGGTGACATTTTGATTAAAAGCGCAAAAGAAAAGTGAAAAGTGAAAAGTGAAGCAAAAAGAGTCTTCCTCAAATAACAACACACAAATATCTACTACGAGGCTATAATAATAGTGAGAAACGCTCATTCATCAGTTCTTCTTAGTCCCGGCTTCTTCTCGTTTCGCCGCAAATTCAGGCTCGTGTTCACACATGGCAACGACTGCGGACCGCAATTGCGCGATATTAGCGATTTGTTTCAACAAAAATCCAGGAATAGCGAGAACGATGAATTGCGTCGCGAACGTTCGCAAAGAGCCGACGCCGAGCGTTTTTTGGAGGAACGAATCGAACGTCTCGATGAAGGAAACGCGCTTGATGATCTCTTTCGATATCGGTACGAGACCAGGTATCGCGTTCAACTCTTTATCCTTAGCCATGAACAAACACAGATACAAAACCTCCGTGGACACGCAACACACTCCCATGAATATTCGATTGGCGTAATACAAGCGCAACAATCGAAAGCGACTCTCTCGCATGTCTTTGTGTCCTCTCTTCCCGATGGCCAGTTGCGAGTGCATTTGTAACCAATGCGAGGAAATATCCAAGAATATCAACGATATGCACACAAATTGCATCTCGGAATAAATATTCGACAAGATGATCAACAATCCAGTCGTCGCCAATCGATCCGTGACCATATCCAGCACCGCGCCGAATTCCGTGCACTGGTTACATTTTCGTGCAAAACGACCATCCAACTCGTCGCAAATGAATGAGAGCAAATACGTGAACACGGATATAAATCCCGCGTGGTTTTTTGTGTTTGTTCTTCCTCCAGAAGAAGAGTAGTAGAAAGAAACGAAGACTAATAACAGTCGCGCGTACCCGATTATGTTTGGGACGTATACATACACGTTCGAATGTCTCGTGAAGAATGATGATGATGATGATGATGATGATGATGATGATGATGATGATGCATTTTTAGATTTCTTCTTCGAAGAATTGGTGAGTGAAATTGATGACTTCCTCACCATCGTTTTCTTCTTTTGAGTCGTCGTCGTCGCGACAACAAAATCGTCCTCTGAATCTGATGAAAACCTCGCCGGAGCGTTGATTTGTCTTCTCGAGGAGGACGGTCTTCGTTCTTTCGTCGTCGTTGACATTAAACTACTCTATACTAATAGAGAGAAATTCACCTAAATATACTCGTGTTGAAAATGAAGAAAAAGACTGCAAAATTTTTGGGGAGAAAGAAACAGAGAAAAACCTCGAGTGGAATTCCATCGTAAAACGACGACCACACCATGCACCACCACCAACACGCGACGACAACGATCAACTCTCGCGTTTCAGCTTCCGCTGCTGCGAGCTCCGCGACTCGTAGCACTCGCATAATAAACTTATTAAAAAGTAAAAGAGGAGGAAATCATCATCAGAATCGATTCTTTTCCGCCGGCGCAAAATCATCATCAATCGCAACAACAACAACAACAACAACACGAAGAACAAGAAGAACAAGAACAAGAACGAGAAGAAGAACAAACGCCACCACCGACGCGAACGAACCACCATCTTCAGGAAAAGAGAATAACAACAACGTCATGCCGTGGGAACAAAACGAGTTGGAGAAGATGAAAAACGTGAAATATTCGCAACCGAGACCGGCGACAAAGAAAAAAATCGAATCCGACAAAGAATACGAACTCTTGAAAACGGAGCTGAAAACTTTAACGCTGAAATACGGCGCGGGATTGACTTTGTATTGTTTACTCGGGTACGGCATCGCGTCGAGTTTTAGCTCTGCGATAGGTGTGATTGGTTCGTACGTATACCTCCAGTTCTTATCCGAGTACGTGGATACGGTGAACGAGGAGCGGGACGGGTATAAGGAGGAGGATTACACGAGGAATTTGGTGTACGAACCGGTGACGGACGTGAAGAAGTTGGTGTTTGGCCCGGAGTCAGTTTTAGGTAAAATTGCGACGATTTATTCGCGAGCGCTGTTTCAGAAGAGGTTGATTGTTCCCGTGGTCGTAGTCGCGTCGGAGTCGTTGTGGAATCACATCCCAGGGCATCCGTTTGATTTTAACTACGGCGTCACGTTGATTGGGTTTTTAACGTACAAGGCGAGCGCGTTAACGGTGACGTATGGAACGTTAAAGCCTTTGTTACAGGAAGACGCGAAGAACGCCGGAAATTGGGAACCGGAAGAAGAAGAAGAAGAAGAAGGTGTCGAGTAATGTATCTTTCGCGACCGTATTAGAAACGTTATGATTATTAGGAGACTATGTATTATTATTGATCTTATTAAACCCAGCCAAAGTTATTATTGAAAAATCTCGTTATTAATTTTATTATATTATTATTAATCCTTGTTATATGCGGAGTACGGATCTTTGCTACTCTTGGGCGCAATCGTCACGCCAATTTGTCCTATTTGCGCCTCTAATTCCTCCACGGTCGCTCTCTTGCGCAAAGCGTCTCTAACTTTCACGATCGATCCTTTCCTCCCCGGGACTTGGCCTCGCACGTACACTAAATTTCGTTCGCTATCGATTTTATACACGAAACAGTTCTGGACGGTTCGTTTTCTCCCGCCCATTTGTCCAGCCATTTTCTTCCCTTTAAAGACTCTCCCCGGATCTTGACACTGACCGATCGACCCGTGCGCGCGGTGTTTCTTCGTGTTCCCGTGCGAGGCGGGTTGCCCGGAGAAACCCCACCGTTTCATCGGCCCGGCGAAACCTTTGCCCGAGGTGACCCCTTGCACGTCCACGTACTGTCCAGCAAAGAAATGGTTCGCGTTTAACTCCTCTCCAACTTTATACTCCCTAGCACCTTTAATTTCTACAGTTTCTACATCTAAATTGTTGTTGTCATCATCATCGTCTCCTTCCTCGTCTTCTTTATACATTTTCATCGTCGGCGGCGTCACGCGAAACTCGCTCAGAAACCTTTTAATCGGCACTTGCGCCTTAATAAAGTGCCCGAGCTCTGGTTTGGTCACCGATTTTGGTTTCTTATACCCGCTTCCAACTTGAACCGCGCTGTACCCTTCGTTCTCTTCCGTTTTCACCTGGACGATTTGATTATCGTCGATCCATAAAACCGTCAAAGGGTGTCGTTTCCCCCACTCGTCCCAGTCGCACGTCATGCCTGCTTTCACGGCAATCAACCCGGGTCGTTTCGGTCCAAACCTCTGCGCGGATTTAATGAGCTGTTCTTGCGTTTTGTGCGGTAAAGGGCGTTTGAATAACGCGTCCACCGCTTTCGCTTGCGAGGCGTACGTTCTTTTATTAGTATTATTCGTTGTTAATTTTGTTGTTGTTGTTGTTGTCGTTCTCGCAAAAATGGCAATCGGGGTTGACGATGATTTTGATGAAAATGATTCCGACGCATCATTCAAAGCAACGGAAGAAGAAGAGAAAAAAGCTGATGATTTTGATGTCGACGCGAAAACTGAACCCCACACTCTGCTCATCCTCGTGGTCGCGTTGTTCAACAGCGCAGCAGCAGCCTCAGCAGAAGCAGCAGCAGAAAAGGAAGGATTTGTTGCAGCAGCAGCGCGTCTCAACATGATTTGCCTTCTCTTGATGTTTTTTTTTTGCGGCTCCTTCCTTCTCTGAAAATAATTTAATCGATGATTATTGATTTTTGCTTTCGTCGTTTCCAAAAAATTTTCTTTCTTTTTTTGTTGTGTTTTTCTCCTTTTTTTGTCGCGTACTTTTTCACATCTCTCAACACAAAAGCTACCACGCGCAAAGTAAAATTATTCTTCTAGTAGAGTATTACTATTCAGTAGAGAGAGTTTTAAAAGAACAACAACAGTAACAGGAGAAGAGAGACCGTTTTTTGTGGTATTCTTTTAAAGCGCTAAACAACGCTGCAACCGCCGAAACTGCTGCCAAAAGTGTGATGATGCTTTAAGAAGAAGAAGAAGAAGTGATGGAGAAAATGATGAGAACGAAGAAGTGATTTTGCCGCGCGGTTACGTTTTTGAATTTCCTTTTTATTTAGAAGAAGAAGAAGAAGAAGATGACGACGACGACGAGAAATTGGAGACGAGAGGAAGACGACGAAGACAAAAACGACGACGATAACAGGAGCGATTCTGCCGCCGGCGGCGAAAAAGGAGTTGGTGGTTTTGGATTCGGGAAAGGCGTTTCCGCGTTCGTAAGCAAAAGCGAAGATGGAGAAGAAGAAGAAGAAGAACTGCTGCTCGCGAGGAGGAACGCTTCTCCTTCTTCTTCTTCTTCTGCCGCTGCTTTATCCCAATCGTCGCTCTTTTCCGAGGAAGAAGGAGATGAAATCGACGATGGAGGTGGTAACGATGGCGGCGGCGCTCCGGAAACGCCAAACTCGATCGATCCGGAGTGGTTGCGAAGGCAACACTTTTACGCAGCGGCGAGGCATCGAGAGAGAGTTTTGAGCGACGAAGAGAACGAGTATGGAATTACGAACGCGAGGACGAGGACGAATAGGCGCGCAAGACGAGATGCTTTTGGTAACGTTATGGACGATTTCGACGACGATTTCGACGACGACGACGAAGATAGAGCGACGATGAATTCCGAGGACGTGTTTAGTCGAGACAATAATACGAACGACGATTATTACGAAGAAGGCGACTCGATCTTCTCAGAAGATTCAGAATTTTTACGGAACGCGCAAAACGCCGCGGCACATAGGAATCGCGGCGCCGGGTATAACCCGTTTGGTATGAATATGAATTCAAGTGCGAGTACTAGAAACGTCGGGAGGAGTAGTTCAGGAAGAGATTTTAGAAGAAACAATAACAACAATAACAACAAGATTAGGAGCAGTAATAAAGACACAGAAATCGAATCCGACACCGACGACGACGACGAAGATACGACGACGACGCCACTTTTAACGAAGAGTCCGACGAGAAAAGGTCCTCACGCGTCTCCGGGTAGGAAGAAAGCCGATAGCACCAACGCTCATCGTAATCATCAACCTCAAGTCGATACTTTCGTGCCGGTACGGGCGAGAGATGTTTTAGAGCACTCGGCTGATTTTTACGACACTTCGGTAAACTCAGGTCTATCTCCGTTTGAAGTCACTCGCAGGTTACGAAAGTTCGGCCCGAACTCTGTTCCTGGAGAGAAATTCGATTACGGTCAGTTGGTGAAACACGCCCTTCGCGAGTTCAACGCGCCAGCTGGGAGGGTGATTTTCTTTGCTATTTTCTTACAATGCCTACAAGCTATGGATCCAGCGAAAACACTCGATTCTATTATTGATGTTTTAGTCTTGTTCTTGGTTTTCTTTGCAAACTGTTACGTTGGGTGGTCCGAAAGCAGAGACGACGGCGCTTTGATGGCTGGGACGGAAGTCACGACTTCGGCTTTGACGACGACTTCAACAAAAGCAACGACGAAACAATCGCAGAAACAAATTTTAGAAAATATGACTCGGACAAACGCGCCGAGAAACGGACAGTTCCCCGCGTACGCGACAGTAGTTCGAGATAACGGGAAGCAGATGCGCGTGTCGTCGAAATCGCTCGTGCCGGGTGATATTGTCGAATTGCGCGTCGGTCAAATCGTGCCGTGCGATTGCGTCTATCGAGGCTCGGGCGTATTATTCGTCACGCGAAACTCGAATTATCTCATTAATACCGCGTCGTCATCGACGTTATCCTCGTCTTTGTTTGCAAATGGTACGCCGCGCGGAGGTGCGAGTCGTGGTGATGAATTGTCCATGCTCTTTGGCGATGATAACGAAATGGACTCGCTGGATTTAATCGGCGTCTCCGAAGGCGAACCGGTTTTAGGAGGGAGTGTTATTTACGCCGGTTGCGGTGCCGCAATTGTAGGCAGAACCGGTCCTCGAACAGCCATCGCGCGCAAAATGCAGCAGATTATGCAAATAGAAGAACATCGCGCGAACGCCGCTGGTATTTTAGGTTTCTTCTCGATGACTTCAACGAGTCATCAAAATCGCTCGAGAAAATCATCCATGGTTCGCTCGAAATCGTTTGGTGCTCTGTTTGGATCGTCGGCTTCAACGCAACGACGAAGTCATCACCATCGACAGCAAGTACCTACGATGGCGCGTACTACCGTTGCAACACCGCCGAGAGGGTCTGCGTTTGACCGGTCTTTAGATCTCGTGATGACCGGGGTGGCTGTGGCGTCGTTCGCTTCTGCAATTTCACTTTGGCTCTTTTTAGTCGTAGCCGGTAGAGGATTTTGGTTTGCGTGCTCCTTTGCAACCGTATTGTGCGTGTGCGCGTTGCCAATAGCTGTGAGAGTTGTCGTTCACGCGACTGTTGCGTTGGGTATTCGGAGAATGGCGAAAGCGCGCGCGTCTCCTGGGTACAGCCCAGGACTCGACGATTACTATCCCGAGTATTATTTGAATGAGCAAGCAAACAGAGAACATCTGAACATGCAACAACGACAACAGTCGAACAAAGAAGCATCGAGTAGTAGCAATCCGTTGTCATCCTTCGTTGGCTCGACGACGACGAGAACTTTTGGTATCAGCCGATTGAGTGCAATACAAGACGTTGCCGCAATGCAAGCGCTCTTCTGTTCGACGTCGTGCTGCGTGGTCGATCGGTTCGCGACTCGTATTGTCGGAGAACCCATTGTGTTTGCAGATAGTTGTCAACCGAGGGACGTTTTGGTTGCCGCGGCATTGGCATCGCGATGGTGGAAGAATTCATCTTCAGTCATGGAATCAGCAACCCCAACCACAGCGAGATCGAACAACAACAATGTCTTTGAGCAACATCTGGTAGCAGACGACGAAATGAATTTGATATTCGACGATTCCGTCGATCGCGCCATCGCGGAGCGACTAGCGGAAGACGGTTTGAGTTCGCTCTCAGAAACCTACATCCAGAAAACGTACGAACCGTACGATTCCGTAGTCAAACTTTCGAGAGCAACGATTTCCAGAGAAGAAGCCATGGATGGTTCAAACTCTGGTGTGTTCGCTGTAGCCAAAGGATGCTTAGAATCCATAGATAATTTAGTCCGTCGAGAAACTATGATTTCTCGCGCCGGGAACGAAGAACACGCGAAAAAAGTCTTTAAAGCGTTAGACGAGGCTCGAAATCGCGAGAGAATGTTTGAACGACGAGGTTTGCGATGTGTTGCAGTTGCATGCGCATATGACGTGCAAACAACCGCGGAAGTGTTCGAAAATAGCGCGCAGAACCAAGGCAGTATCGTGAACGGATGGGTCTTCTTAGGTATCTTTGCCTTCTCGCGTCACGTCCGTCAAGATTGCAACGCCGGCAGAGACGCGCTGAAAGCTTTAGGCGTGGACGTGAAATTATTCACTTCCGCGTCGGAATCGTTTGCTAAAGTGCGAACGGAACAGTTGCACAATCCAAAACGCGTGCTTTCGTCGACGAGAACTGGTAACGCGGGAGAGGAGTTTGCGTCTTCATCTTTACTCGATAATCAAGATACGGACTCAGAACTCAATAGGTCTGAAAATGCGAGTCAAAAAAATCGACAACAACCACCATCGGTTTCGCCCCGCGTGCAATCGTTCTATACGAACGCGGGTAAACGATACGAAGGTATCGTTCGAAATTGTCGAGAAGTTTTAGAAGGTCGACCACCGCCGGAGCAAGTGACATCTGAACAACAAAGGAGCGATTTCGTTTCCGATGCCGAAAGAGGTATTCGATCGTCCACGATTCATTCTACATCTACGACGACAATAACAACCACATCCATAGTGCCTATCAGTAAAGTCGATTGCTTTTTCGAGTGCAGCAACGCGGAAACGAAAGCGAACATCATTCGCCGGTTCAAGCAAGCGGCGATGCATCAAAACAGTCGCCACAACCAGCGGTTTTTGGGCAGCAGCAGGAAAGTCATCGTTGGCGTTCTCGGAGATCGTTTAGAAGATCTACCCGCCATGCGGGCTTCCGACGCCGCTTTTGCCGCCTCGCAATCGTCCACGGATGCTGCCGTTCGCGTTGCTGATTTTGTCGTGTCGAGACCGTCGCTGGCGCACGTCGCTTCTGCAATCGTCGAAGCGAGAGCTGTTTTTGCACGCGCAAAGACTTACGTTTTGTACCGCATCATCTGCACGTGCCACTTGCTCACCGTGTTTGTCCTGTGCGCCTTCTTAGTGTTTCCGAACGAAACTAACGTGGCGTGGCCGAAAACGTTCACTTTACCAGTCATCGCGTTGGCGTTGTTAGCCTCGGTGAACGATTGCGTCGTCTTGTCAATCGCTTATGATTTTGCGAGACCGTCAGCGTCGCCCGAAGCGTGGCGTTTGCCGTGCATCTTGGCATCTGGACTAGCGATGGGCTTTGTTGCCACATTCACGACGTGCTTTGTAGCGCGCGAAATCTTCTCCAGCTCAAATGCAAACTTTGGTTTACTCGAAGCGTTGGACATCGCGCCGGATACGTACGAGCAAGCCAAGTGCATGATTTTCTTGAAAATGGCATTAACGGATGCATTCTCGGTATTATGCGCGCGCTCGGACGGACCCGATCCGTTTTGGACGTTAGCACCGGGTGGGTTCCTATTCCTGGCCACCATGGCGTCTTCTTTTGCCTCCATTTTGCTCACGAGACATTGGCCGTTTCACGAAATGTCGCCGTGTACGTTTGAGCAAACGTTGTTTTGCATATGCGTTGCTCTGTTGAGTTTTCTCTTGCAAGATGCCGCGAAGACAATCTCTTACAGAGCATTAGTCAGAGCAGAGTGGATGCCTGAACGCAGACGTCTATCGTCCGCGGAAACGAAACGAATTTCCGCGGTTGCGGCGAGAGACATCGATTTAGAACGCAGGGAGGCGTTGCGCAAAGCGATCAAAGCGAAAACGTCGAAGGATAACAACGTGGCCACTGGAGCTACTTTCACCCCGAGAAATGCGCCACCAATCTCACCGTTCCTAAAAAAATCCACCGGCGGCTCTCCTATACGATCTGGTCAGCGCACACCGACGGCAGCGAACGATGCGGCATACTTCAACAGCGCCCAAAAATTCAACGCGTCGCCGCACAGATCGCCTCGGCGATTAGAGACCACTATGGAAGGAGAAGAGGATGAAGAAGATGAAAGTAGAAAAGAGGAAGATGAGCGACTGGAACATCATCATCAAAAACAGCGAGGAGAAGGCGAACACGTGAATGCGGACGATGACGACGTAGCGGAGGAATTATCCTCCATCGATGAAGACGAGGACGACCACTTTGGTGCTCGCCCGACGTCTCTCTATGACTCGCCCGCGGAAGAACCGGAGACTGTTTTGCAAAATAAACTTCGGGCGGAAAAAGGTGAATTAACCATCGATACCTTCACACGCTTGACGTTTGGATACCGCACAATATTGAACAAGGAGTTGAAACAACTCTCGCTCTCTATCGATTGGTCTCGAGCCTTTCGCGATTTGCGAAGGGCGAAAGCGGATTCACAAGTTGGCGCTTTGCTGGACGCGCACGCGACGTTGAGATGTTTAGACGCCGATTGTGGCGTTGGAGCGTTTTCGATGATGTTAGCCGAAAAGTTAGCCGCGAAGAAGTTGAAGAAGAAAGGAGGAATGAGTGGTGGGAAGATGATGAACAGCGACGATAACGACGGAGAGGAGGAGTACGAACTTTCGTCTTCGGACTCGGAGAATTTGGAGAGGGAAACGGGTTTGTCGAAGGAGGAGAAGAAGAAAGTCATGACTTCCGACGAGAAAGAAGACGAAGAATCCGCCTTGAACGGTCGCGTGGTGGCCGTTGAATTGTTATCGACCTCTTTGGTTTGCTTAAAACACGCTTTAGAAGAGATTAACGAGAACGACATCGACTCCCCGTTCCGCGCAGTGGCGTTGCATCGCGGCACCTTGGACGTGTTCAAAGTGAAACCGATGTCCTACGACGTCGCGTATAATGCGTTTGGCTTTGAACGCATCCAAAAAGGTACAAGCTTAAGAGCTGCGGCGAGAGCGTTTGCTATGTCTGTAAAAACGAACGGTTTAGGTTTCATCGCCGTGCACGCGGCGAAGAGCGCTGACGCTCAATTCCACGCTTTATATCGAAACGCCTTCGTCGCGTCTTCAACGACGACGATGTTACCTTCATCACCAACAGCTTCGTCTGCATCGATGACTACTGCTGAAGACGTCATTGACGAGCTGCATAGGCTCGGCGTCGCGTACAACGTTACCACAAAGTCCTATCAATTACGAATCGAAAAGATAGGCGAATACAATCGTAGAATTTTGGAGAGTTACTTACACGGCGTCGCGATGGATGATTCGTTAACTTTAGAGGAGATATGTGCGGACGCGAAAGTGGCGCAATTCTTATCCAAGAACGATCGAGGTGATCACTTTTCGTTCACGCAAATCGTAGCGCACGTCACATTGTAATATTATTTTAAGCAAACGTGTTCATTAAAGCGTACAATTCGTTTTTTTATTCGCACTTCCCGATGCATTTCACTTCAATTTTCCCTCCTTGCCCGCTCCCTTCGTACTTCTTGACGAAAGAATCGCACCCCAAACTCATCCTCGTATCCACTCCGGTGTACGGATTCACCCCTTCCGCGGTTTCGCACAAACCTAACACCTGGTACCGATCGATAACTGCCTCGGTAAAATCCGCGTTCTTAATTTTCATCTCGCCCATATCCGACCGAATAAAGTTCGCCCCAACTGCCACCGCGTCTTCAAAGTTCGCGCCTCGCAACAGAACGTAATCGAACAGCACGTTCGAAACGTCCGACCCGTGCACGTCCGCGTTCGGCATTATCGACCTCGTCATCACTGCTCCTCGCATGTCTGACTTTGAGAAATTCGTGTTCCGTAGCTCGGCTTCCACCCAAATCGTCCCTCGTAAATCCAAGTTTGAGAAGTCTTCGTTCGAGTGCTCCGACTTGGAATAAAAATCAACCCCGTCGAGTTGTTTCACCCGTAAATCCGTCACCTCCGATTTTACGCTGTCGTCTAAAAATTCCGCTCGAGCAGAAAAGAAGTCCCCGATTTGGGCTCCAAATCCCATCGAGAACGCCGTGGCTAAGGAGAGAAGGATGGATGTCGTTCTTTTTGTTCTTCTTCTTCTTGAATCGTCGTCGTCGTACGACGTGCTCGGCGTTCTTTCATCATCATCATCATAATTTCTGAGTGACGACGATGATGATGATGATGATGAACGAAAGACTACTCCTTTTCTCATCTCAAAACGACGACGTAAACGAGCATCAGCGACAGTCAATCTTCTCGCGGTACTTTTAACAGATGTGCCAAAACGCGTCGTCGTCGTCGCGGTAGGAGCGGTAAGAGTCGTCGTCGTCATCATCAGCGCAGCAAAGTAATTATTTTAGAGTAGTTGAGATACGATTTTATTATGAAGCAAAACGTAGGTAAAAGCAGCAGAGTCGATCGACGATAGAGTACAACCGGACTACTCTACTACGAATACTATTAAAACGACTAAAACTAAAACTCATCCAAAACTCATCACGCGATGGTAATCGAGTTCACCATGACCCCTTTCTTCGGGCAATCGTTCGGGTGCGTCTCCACCGCGGATATTTTCATCACGACGTTCATACCTTCGGTGACTTTACCGAACACCGGGTGCGCGGACGGCGACGATTTGTCGAACCAATCGAGGAAGTCGTTGTGGACGGTGTTGATGAAAAATTGACTCCCGCCGGAGTTTTTGGCGCCGGTATTTGCCATCGACAAAGTCCCGGGCTCGTTCGAGATCTTCGCCGTCAGTTCGTCCGGAATGCAGCCTTCTCTCGCGTCTCGCGTTATTTCTTCCTTCGTGGCGAGATTTGTAAACTTTGAGTTTGGCGGCGGCCCTCCCATTCCTGCGTTCGCGGCGCCGTTCTTTTTCGAGTTTGGGCACCCAAACTGTAACATGAATCCGTCGATGACTCTGTGAAAGTGCAGTCCGTTGTAAAAACCGGTGTTTGCTAAATCGATGAAATTCGACGCGGTTAATGGCATTTGGTCAACGAACAGTTCGGCTTTGAAAGACCCTTCCGTGGTATCGAAAGTGGCGATTGGGTTCGTTGTCGATGATGCCATCGCTTGTATTCGTCTGTTGCTGGCGCTTCTGCGTGTTCTGAGAGAAGAAGAAGAGACGACGTTTTTGATCACCCGCAGGAGTGATGACGTTGAGGACATTTTGTTACGAACGAGACCAAACGAAAAAATGATCAAATTTGAGGTTTTTGCTCTCTTGGTCTTCTTCTCTCTTGTTGTTCGCGCAATATTAAGGAGGGACAATGTATATAACATGTGGTATAATTATGCATTAAAAAGCAGCTATTATTAATAATAAATCATCACACCGCGTACGAACCGCGTGTGAACTTTGAAGTTTGTATTAATTAATATGTTTGGAATTCTTTTGCTTACTTTTCTTACGGAAATCTACCTCGCGAACGTCTTTTTCTATGGTGCTGCCCCCGGCCCCGGCGAATCCGTTTCCACCGGTCCAAGAGTACCCGGACGAACGCAACGGATTTTTCATCAAATACTCGTTCGTGAATTCCTCTTCGTATTTCTTCTTTTTCTTCTTACCTTTGACTTTTGGCGCGAACTCTCCGACGCCGTTCGCTTCGTCTTCCGCTTGTTGCATACCTTCGGAGATCCAGTCGCGGTTGTCGACAGTTTCTAAAGAAGGCAAGTCTTTGTTCAAAAAGTTATCTAATCGATTTAAAACCGCAGATTCGACGTTTTGTTGGACTCGCATTTGACCGCCATGGCCGTCGGAGCCGAACAAGTGCGCGTGACGAATCTTGGCTTTGTTTTTCGGTCCCGTCCACGTGTGGTCTTTGTAAGACTCCAAGTGCGCGGTGTGCCCCGAGCATACCGGCGCGGCTTGTCTAAACGTCGAGGAGGTGAAACAGTTGCATTTGGCGTCGCACACTGTCGCGCCTTCGCTAAACGCGACGTCGATGTACGGGTCGTTGTGATGCAACGCCATAACTAAATAGGTCATGTCGTCTTTAATCGAATCTAAGTGCTCGTTGTATCGAACGCCGTCAATGCGCATCAAAAACGGACGACCCGACGAGGACGTTTCATCGCGCGGTTTGCCGACAATGAACACTTGAAACGGTAATCCTTTAAACGCTTCCGAGGCTTCTTTCAACTTTTTCGCGCGGAAGAAGACGATGCGAGGGGTGGAGACTGGGCCGCCGATGCGTCCTCCGTGGTTCAACGTCTTTTGGAAACCTTTGATAACTTCATCCACGTGCTCTTCGCCCATGTGTAAAACGATCGTTTTCTCCTCGTGCTTCGTGTTTGCAATCAACGAGTCGCCGGTAATCATCGGGACGGACATCGTTCTGCGGTTCGTCAATCCTTTTCTCGCGTCGTCTTTTGACTTTGAAAGTTCAATTTCGTGCATGCCGTTTTTGTTTCCGATGACTTCTTGCTTGACTCGAACATCGCCGGCACCGGCTTCCTTCGCTTCATGTTCCGTCATTTCAACCACTCGTTCAAAAGATTTCGGCTCACCCTCGTAAATTTCTGTCACCGCGGGCATTTGTAACGTTTTGAACGATCTAGCGATGAGTAAACCAAACGCCGCTTGTTTTTGTCCAATTACGATGGCTTTATACGGTTTCGGTCCAACCATGGCGTTCGGTTCCGCTTGGTTGATGGTCGCTTGATTCGGTGCATTTTGCTCTTTTCCCTCTTTTCCTTTCTTCTTCAAAAGCATTCTGCGGTTGATCGTCGTTTCCTCCTCGGATTCTTCTTGAGATTCTCCTCCTTCTTGTTCTTCTTGTTCAGCCGCTTCTTCGGCTTTTTCCATCAACTCCATGGCGAGCAAATCCGAGTCCGAGGCTCGCGAACTCGGCACTTTCTTATCCGCTTTCTTCCAAAATTGCCATTTCTTTTTCATCTGTGTCTCCTCCTTCTCTTTTTCGTACGCTAATTGCTCCTCCGCTGCGGCAATTTGCTCCTCCGCAGACAGTTCTTGTTGTTGTTCTTCCTCTTCTCCTCCTCCTTCTTCGGCTACCTCTTCTTCTGCTTCCTCAACTATCTCCTCCGGCGGTCCCATCGGCGGCGGAGGCGATTGCGCAATCGCTGCTTCCAACACGTGCTCTTCCGTATCTCTCTGATCGTCGTCCACTTTACCTTCGGAATAGCTCGCCGCGGTTTCCGCCTCGGCTCGAATTTTCAACGCCTCCGCCGCTTTCTTATCCGAAATCCGTTTATGTTCAATGTACGAGAACCCTTCCATGTAACTCGCCAAAGCGATAAACTCCAACTTCACTCTTCCTGGCTTTTCCGATTTATCCGCCGGATTGATTAACTTTGCATCCGCGTCGAAATCGCACCTGTTTTTGAAAAAGTATTGCAAACTCGCTTGCTGTTCGAAATACGCGCACGTATCGCTCGCTCTGTTCGCGTGCGGCACGTCGGACTGTTCGTCTTCCATTTCGTTCGATTCCCGCGCGGATCTTATTTCCTCCATCGCTTGCTCTTCTTCCGTCGGTGCGTTCACTCTGGACGAGATTTCCTCCGTCGACGCTTCCGGGTCTAACTCGTTCGCGTTTTCGTCTTGCGCCGATAACGTCTCTTTTTCTGCCATCAAAGCCGTGACTTCCTCCACGGATTTCCCGTAGTTTGAGTTTGAGACTAAAACCACGGACAAGAAAAATACGGCCGGTACGAGGACCGCGCCGAGCCAGTGTTTCGTCGTCCACGACTGATTATTTTTCATTCCTCCTTTTTGAGAGGAGGAGGAGTCGTCGTTGTTGTTACTTTGTGATGATGATGATGATGATGTTAAATGATTAGTCGTCTGATGATGATGATGGTGCTGAGAAGACGACGCCGCTAACTTTGCCGCAACTCCCCCGGAAGAAGAAGAAGCAGCAGCAGCAGCAGATTTCGTAGGTGCTTGCGGTTTTCCAGTCACCAACTGATGATCTGATCGCTGTCTAAACCCCGCGCCGCCGTTGTTCCGTTTCATCTTCTTTGTAGTCTTTGATGAATGAATTCTTCTTCTTCTTTGACGAATTCTTCTTCTTTTAAAGTGTTGTTTGTGTGCGGCTCCCTCGTCGTTTTTTACTTTTTTGCCATGCAGAAAGAAGCTCGAAAATTTTTTGGTGAAAAGCAAAAAAAGGACGAATTTTTCTCTTTTTCTCTTTTCTCTTTTTTTTCTCTTTTTCTCTCTTCTTTTTTCTTTTCTCTCTCGTTTGGACAAAACAAAAACTTCACTCTCACAAAAGCTTTTCTTCCGTTTTAGATTGACGCGGAAAGAAGAAGACAAACAACACAAAGAAGACAAAGACAAAGACGAACTGAAAAAGAAGAAGAAGAAGAAGAGAGCGAGACGAAAGAAGAAGAAGAAGAAGAAGAAGATATCAACAACAACGTCTCAAAATCAGCACCATAAAAAGAAGAAAAAGTACATATATATAAATGTCGGATTTACTCAAACAAGCGGAAAATCGCTTGAACAAAAGCGGGTTCATGAATTTATTCTCCTCGTCCTCAAAGTACGAAGACGCGGCGGAGTTGTACGAGAAAGCCGCGATACAGTTTAAACTCTCAAAAAACTGGTTGGAAGCAGGAGAGACGTACGAGAAATTGACGGAAATGTATGCTCAAATCGGATCGAATCACGAAGTCGCGATGAACTTTGTGGAAAGCGGTAACTGTTACAAGAAGTGCGATCTGAAGAAATCAATCGAGATGTTCAAGAAAGCGGCGAAGAAATTTAGCGAGATTGGTCGTTTATCGATCGCGGCGAAACATTTGAAAGAAGTCGGCGATATGCTGGAAAAAGAGAAGAAATTAGAGGAGAGTTTGGAGGCGTTTACGGCAGCCGCGGATCTCTATTTAGGAGAGAATACGGAGAGCACGGCGAACCAGTGTAAATTAAGAGTCGCGTCGCTCGCCGGTCAGTTGGAGCGATACGACATGGCCGTCGAAACTTTCGAAGACTGCGCGAAACACGCGGCGGAGAATAACTTGTTGAAATATAGCGCGAAAGGGTACTTGTTAAACGCGGGAATCTGTCGATTGTGCGCGGCAGACCCGGTTGGGGTTTTAAACGCCTGCCAAAGATACAACGACATCGACCCAACCTTTCCAAATTCTCGAGAAGAACAGTTGTTGAAAGATTTGGCCAACGCGAGCGAAGCCGGAGACCAAGACGCGTTCGCCAACGCCTTGGGACAATTCGACGATATCTCTCGCTTAGACAGTTGGAAGACGACGTTGTTGCTGAGAGCGAAGAAAAAAATCACAGCCGGTGGTGGGTTGTTAGGCGACGAGGATGATTTGACTTGATTTCGTTCCTTATCATCTTTTTAAAACAAACATACTTTCAGTCATGCATACTTTTAATAGTACTCTGCTACGCGTTCATTTTGGTAAAACAATGCTTCATTTATTATTCTTCTTTTCACGGCGCAAACTTCATTCAATAGACACACGAACGAACGAACGGCGAACGAGCGAACGAACGAACGATGTTTACGAAGACCACCACCCTTGCCAGAAAGGAGTGATACTAAAATGACGACGACAAAAACGACGACGGCGCAAAAAGATATTCGTCTGATTGAAAACTTCATCCAATCGGAAGAAGAGGAACGAATTTTACTCTCGAACGTTTTTACCAACGGAGAAGAAGAAGAAGAATCAGAAGAAAAAGGAGGATGTGAAGAGAAACGGAAAAAGGAACAAGGAAAAGAAGGAACTTTATTATCGTCGTGGAAAGTCCTCTCCGGTCGACGGGTGAAAACGTTCGGAGGAACCGTCAACGCGCAAAAAACAATCGGCGAACGACTTCCAAACTTTCTGAAAGACTTGTGCCTGAGGATAGAAAACGACGAACGCGTCAAGGAGACATTTTCACTCTCCTCTTCTTCTTCTTCGTCTTTACAACAACAACAACAACAAGTGTTGAGACTCAATCACGTGCTCGTGAACGAGTACCAACCAAACGAAGGAATTTCAAGCCATCAGGATGGACCTTTGTATGCCAGTTTCGTGTGCGTGGTTTCGCTCGCGCGAGACGAGATTGTTTCGTTCACGCCGCACGAAGATTTCAAAGACGCGTTGAAACCGTTCGACGTTTTCGTCCCGAGACGAAGTTTGCTCGTTTTTTACGGCAAAAGTTACGACTGTTATTTACACGGCATCAGAGGAGGAGGAGGAAGAAGAATTTTAGGAAGTAAAAGAGAGGGAGACGACGACGACGAAAAGAAACGAATATCGTTGACGTTTCGACACGTGAAAAATTCTTTGATTCCGGGCAAAGCGCTCAGCGGAGCCTTGTTCGGTAAAAGAAGATAGTATAATAATAATGAACATGTACAACAACAATAGACCGCTACTAAATAGTGCACCGCGTGTAGAATAATAATTAATACTTCTTGTACGGTAAATACTTCCCGCTCATGGTGATGGAAACTCTATCTTCCCCCAAATCCCCTTTCTTCTTGGATAAGTTCATGTTAAAATCTATCGCGGACATGATGCCGTCTCCAAACTCCTCGTGAATGAGCTCCTTGAACGTCGTCCCGTACACGTTCACTAACTCGTAAAACCTATAAATCAAAGGATCTGTCGGCACAGAGGTTGGTAAACTCCCTTTATACGGAACCGTTTGTAACAGCTTGACTGCGACCGAGGGGAGAGCTAATACTGTGCCCACTTTTTCAGCTTCCTCTTTGCTCATCTGATGTTGTCCAAGCAACGCGCTCGTCGTCCATTCTTTCGATTTATTCACCTTCAAAGCTAATTCGGCCCACGAAATGTTCATTTTCATGCGATTAAAAACGATGAGTTCGGTCACGTCGTGTCTCGAGACGATGTCGTTCTCCCAATCGATATTATTACTTCGGGACGATGATGATGAGACGGCGACGTTTGGTGGTGCAGAATTTCTTCTTCTTCGTCTCAAAATAGATTTCGCGCTGCTCGTCGTCATCATCTTCTTCTTCTCGGTACTGCTCTTACTCTCACTACTCCTCTTCGTCGTCGTAAACGTCGTCGTCACTCTCGTCGTCGTTGTTGTCATCGTTGTCGTCGTCGTCTTCTTCGCGTAATCTTATTTTATCAATTTTGAGAGGGTGCTCAAAAAACTGACGACCAAACGACACAACAGACAACTCTTCTCTTTTTTTTACGAGCGAAAATTTTTTGAAAATTTTTGACAAAATTTCTCCTCCTTTTTGCAGAAGATTTTTCTCGTCTCTTTACGACACAACATTAACAAGCATTAAAACACATTAGAACACACAAAAGACACAGACAAAAAGAAGACGGAAAGAAGGAGAAGAAGACGGGTTTAAGAAGAAGACGAGCGCGACAAGACGACCGAGGAGGAGGAGGAGGAGGAGGAGGAGAAGAAGATGACCGTGACTGGTTTAATCTTCTCGAAAAAATCGAGAGAAGCTTTACACGAGGCGAACGTCTCGACCGCTTCTTTGAGTTTGATTGGATGTGTGTTTATTCTTCTAAACGTGCTCGTTTTGGCGCCATCGACGAGACAATCGAGAGCGGCTCGATTGATTTACATGCTCGCCGTGGCGGATTTTGGATATTGCGTCTCGGTGTTATCGTTCGATACGACCAAGTTGGAGGAGTTGATGAGTAGTAGTGGTAGTAATTACTCGACGCCGTTGGGGTGCCGAGCGCAAGGATTTTTTATACAGCTGTTTTCGATGCAAACGGCGATGTGGTCGATATCGATGTCGCATTTCACGTACAGCTTAGTCGTGAAGAAACAAAGCGGACGGGAAACGAGAGACGTGAAGTACTATTTTGTGGTCATTTTCCTCTCGTCCGTGGCGTTGTCCGTCTTGCCGTTGTTTCGAAATTTGTACGGCGACGCGAGAATCGGTAAGTGTCACATCAAAAACGACGGCACTCAGTTGGCGGTGACGGCGAGGTTTATGCTCTTTTATCTTCCAATTTGGGTGATTATGGCTGCAAACACGTACATTTGGGTGAAGATTTTCAAGACGTTGAGAACGTTGAGAACGTTTTTGATGGAGAGCAGGATGAACGCGAACGTTGTGGTAGAAGAAGTAGAAGAAGATGATGATTATAACGAAGACGGAGATTGGGCGAAAGTGGACGTTATGGAGGAGGAAGAGAGGGACGAGAGTTCCACCTCGCGAGCAGCCTCGAAACGCGCGGTGAAGAAAGCGGAGAGTTTAGTGTACGCGTTAGCGGCGTATCCGATTATTCAAATCATTACGAATATCCCGGGAACGTTCATGCGTTTAGAGAACTTGTTCCAATACGAGAAACCCGACGTGAACGTGTATCTAGCCATCACGCACGTGATCTTGAAGAATTTGCAAGGCTTTTTCCACGCGTTGGTGTTTATTTTTGTGCATCCGAACAAAACAGAAGTCGCGGAGACTTTAGGTGCATGTTTTTATTGTTTCGTCGGTAACAGTAGGAGGAGGGCCAGGAGATGGGGAGGAGGAATAGAATTAGCGGAAGAAGAAGGAGAGGGATTAAATACTAATAGAGAGTTGATGCCGTTGGAGTTTGAACGTAGCGATGTCGCGGCTTAGAGAGGTTGTAGAAGTAGTCATTCGTGATAAATATATATGTACACATTTGTAGAATTCAATGAAAACAGCTGCGGCGCACGGCAAATTAAACCAAAACTTCCACGTCTCCTAATCGCGCGACGAGTTTCGCGACGTCCCCTAACACACCACCCGCGGTGACTGCCGCCCCGGCGCCTGGGCCGGAAATCGTTAAACAACACGAATCGGTCGGGTTATACCTCTTCGATTCAATCTCGACGACGTTTTGGCTTCCTTGTAAATTCGCGAACGCGTGAGACATCGGAAACTCCATGAGTTCTACTTTCAGCTCTTTCGTTCGTAAATCCGCGCTTCCGCAAAATCGCAACACGTTTCCCCTCTTCTTCGCGTCCGCGAACTTTTGCGCAATGACGGTGTCGTACAATTTTCCAAACTTGTCATCAAACTCCTCCGAGGAACACGCTCTCAACTCTTCCGGAACCAACGATTCAATCGACGTCTTTTCGATGGACGCGTCCAGCCAGCCGGACTCTCTGGCCGCGATGACCACTTTTCGCGCAACGTCTTGGCCGTTCAAGTCCTCTCGCGCGTCTGGTTCCGTATACCCGAGTTTCTTGGCTGTTTTTACAACCTCAGAAAACGGCGTCGACCCGTCGAAAGTGTTGAACAAATAGGACATCGTGCCGCTAAAAACGCCTTTGATTTGGTACACCTCGTCGCCGCTACTCGTCAGGTTTCTTAAAGTCGATATGATTGGTAAACCAGCGCCAATCGTCGCCTCGTAAAACCAACTCGCCGTGGACCAACTCATAGAACTCAACCCTCTGCACTTCTGATCTCGCGCCGTCGGCCCGGAGTTACACTTCTTGTTCGGAGTTACGATATGCACGCCCAACGCCAAAAACACGTGATATAACTCCGCGATTTCATCGGACGATGTCATGTCGACGATGCAATACCGTCCTTTTTTCCACGGTTTCGTCGTAATTGTATTACCAGCGCCTAAAGATTCTTTTGTCAAAGCGTCCGAAATGTCCTGATTGTTGCTGTCGTCCGAGAGAGAGGGACTCACGTCGTCTAAAACAATCCTCTGACGTTCCAACAGACTCGAACAAGTCACAATGTCCAACTCGACGTGCAAAACCTCGTATAAATTCTTCGCCCAAATGGCTAAATCGTTCGTGCCATCGAACAACGTTTCCAACAACTCTCTGTTGTGTTCGGACGGAACGAACGGCGTCTTAAATCTGATTTCTTTTCGGGAGTTTGCGATGAACGCGATGGCGATTTTACCTTCCAAAACGTGCGATTCCGTCAGTTGAAACAAAAACTCTTTGCCAATCCCTCCGACGCCGAGAACGCCAAGAGTTAACGCGATTGGTTGTTCGGAAGAAGGAGAAGAAGATTTTGTCGCAGATTGCGGAGTGGTTGGTTGATGGGGTGCCATTGTTGTTGTTGTTATTATTATAACGAAGTAGAGAGAAAAAGTTTGATTTTGATGTTTTGCCGGCAAACAAAACAAAGTGGGGGTGAACAAAAAATACACGAACGAACGATTTTTTTTTGATCCTCACAAAAAGAAAGAGATATACACATATTTACACCACACACACTTTTCACGCTTTTAACAAATAATAATATGCCGAGCGTGGCATCGTTTGCAGTCAAGAAAGACGACGTCGTGCACGCGCAAGCGAACGATACGATCAAACGATGCGTGGAGATGCTCGTCATGAAAGGTGGTTTGTTACATTAAAAGTTATTTAAAATGTGTTTTGTGTTTTGTATCTTGGACTCAAAAATCTCGTAACTGAACGCGCGCGCAACGCGCACACACCACGACGACTGACTTTTTCAAACCACAACGACAACCTTTTGAAACTGCACAGGGATTGGGTCGCTTGTTGTCATCGATGAGCTCGACGCCGAGAAAGTTCACGGGATTATCACGCACACCGACGGTGAGAGATTTTTTTCTTCTTCTTTCTTCTTGGAACTCACGATAAAAATTTTCAGTATCGCAGTGGTACCTAGAATCCGTGCCTTTGAACGAGGCGGTCAGAAAGGTGATGACTTCGCATCCAATCGCGGTGAACATGCACATGTCTAAAGACGAGGCCGCAGAAACGATGAGAAAACATAAATTGCACCATTTGCTCGTGACAGACGACGAAGGGAAGTTTTACGGCTTAATCTCATCTTTCGACATCGCGCGGGAGACGGCGTTAGACGCCAAAGCATGGTATGTCATAATCAACTTAGCTTCTGTATACGCATGAATTTTGATACCTTAGGCCATGGCCGCGACCCGAGACACATCACGATTTCATACACGTGAGTGGACCTGTCAAGTCAATTGAAAGCGCGGAGAAGATTGAAGAGGCGAAATGAATATGAGATGTTTTCTTTTGGTTCGTTGGAACAAAGGGAAGACGAGTACGAGAGACAAAAAGAATAATTAACAAAAGTTTGCAAATTTTGGTCTGCTATATACTACTTGAATACTTTTTTAAACGTGTTACAACTGCTGCGTACGTGTGTGTGCTCCTTTCTAATTCCTTTTTCTATGCTAATTCTAATCCCTATCCTTTACTCGCGAAGAGTTGCGTGAATAGCTTATCCGCCCATTGCGGCACTTCTTCTTCAATCGAAGAGACGAAGTTTACCAGAGGTTCTTGGACGTGATATCGCAATTTTCTACCTTTCGAAGCTCTGCGATCGACAATCTTCCTTCTTTTCGCGGGCTTCGCCGCACTCCTCGGGGCGTCGCCATCGACGTTACCAGACTCGAGAAACTCTTTGAGTAACTGCTCGTACATGTCGAAATCGTCGTACGATTCGATATCTTTGCGCGATTCCATGGAGGAACCATTCTTGTTCGGGCGCGCTCCGTCTTCATCTCGATCGAAATGCTCATCGTCGGAATCGTCCGAATTTGTAGTATCACCGAGCCGAGATACTTGAACGTTTTCTCCAATTTTTTTTGTGCGCGTCAGCACGGGGCGGGATCTATCGATGGCTTTCTCTGGTGCGAGCATAGCCGCGCGGACTTGCTGAGAGATGTTTTGATTGAACGCCTTTAAATTTCCAGCGTTTCCAGAAGACACTTGCGATTTTCTTTGCCATCGATCGCAACTCGAATCTCGAAACTCCGCAAATTCGTTTTGCATAGCTTCGCACACGTTCCAAAACTGTTCCGTGGAGGTTAAAGGACCGCTGACACCACCGTCGCTCTTCTCCTCTTCTCGTTTCTGTTTGAGATTTTTCAATTTCGCGGCAACCTCGGTCGTGTCTACTTCGCCCGTCTTTTCAAATTGTTTCATCAAATACACCTGCAAGTGCAACATCGAGAGAAGTGTATCTTTTGCAGTAGTCGCGAGCGAGTCGAGCGATTTGTTTGCGCTTTCCGAGAGACGACGCAAACCTTGATTGGCGAGTGGACCTGGCATTTTCATGCCGTTTTCGATGCCTTTTTGCAACTTGATCCGCATCCGGAGCATTTGCTCCCACAGAGCTCTCTGAATGCGCACAGACTTTGATTTTTGTTCCGTTTTCGCTTTTTGCTCCGCCAAGCGTTTCGTTTCTTGTTCTTCGAGCTCAAACTTTTTCAGTTCTTCTTCAAGTCGCGGATCGGCGGCATCCTCGATTTCATCGTCGTCGTCTTCATCGTCTTCGTCTTCTTCTTCTTCTTCGTCTCGTGCGCTCGCTCGTTTCGTACTCGATGGTTTTCTTTTCACGTCATCCTTTTCCATGGCACCTGCGTAATCAAAATCATCGTCGTCGTCCTCAAAATCATCATCATCGTCGTCGTCCTCTTCATCCTCTTCTCTATTGTCTTTCGCTCCACCTCCTTCACCTCCGAGTTCATCTTCTTCTTCGTCGTCATCTTCATCCATTGCATCTGCATCATCATCGTCGTCTTCGTCCTCTTCATCTTCATCTTCGTCGTCAGAAATATTCAATCGTGGCAATTCTGCCTCAAACTTCTTGAACATCTTTGCCGCTTCTTTATCGCTCTTCCTTCTCTTACCTTTTTTCCGCGTGGCTGAATCCAACACCGCGCGCATCTCTTCATCGCCTTCATCGTGGATGTTCCATCCCCCGTCGTCGTCGTCGTCGTCGTCGTCGTCGTCGTCGTCGTCGTCGTCGGAAAAGTTGTCGTATTCGTTCCTTCGTGTGCTGCCTTCTTTCTTGTTCTTGTTCTTTTCTTCCTCTTCTTCGCTCTCGTCGTCCGAATACTCTTCCTCTTCTGCCGATCCTATGCTTTTGTTCTCAAAATCTTCTTCCTCATCGGGGTAATCATCTCCCTCAAAATCGTCTAGGTCTACATCTTCGTCGTAATGCGGATTGTTCTTCCTTAATTCCTCTTCCTCGTCCGCGAACATCTTCGCTCGGCTCGTGCTTTTTCCGGCGTATTCTCCCTCGTTGAGTGCAATATCTGCCCGCATTCGCAGTTTACCCGAACGATCATCCGCCGCGTTGGATAATAGTTTCTCCTCGAAACTAATATCTTTATCATCATCATCGTTACCATCTTCTTCTTTTTCTTCTTCCTTTCCTTTCGATTTCTTCTCTAAGACTTCATTTTTATCATCCGAGTCGGAAGAAAATCCAACGAATCCATCGTCGGCGTCGCCGCCGTTTTTTCCTCCTCGGTCGAAATCTTTCAGAATCTCCGGCACTTTGTTAAAGTCCATCTTCAGTTCTCCTCTCTCGATATCGTCGTCGTCGTCTCTCGATGACGATGGTGGTCTCACCTTCATGTCCTCAAAGTTTTTAAACTTATCGATCAGCGCTTCTTTGCTCAACCGAGTCGAAGGGAGAGGCGGCAGTCGTAATTCCTCTTCTTCCTCTCCTTCTTCTCCTTCTTCTTCTCGTTTTTCATGAGAAGCGTCGCTTTTCCGTTTCTTCATCTTCCTTTCGGCTTGCTTTTTTCTGCCGACTTTTTCGCACGAGTCTGCCCCGAAAATTCATCATCCTCTTTTTTCCTTCCGTCCAGAAACACGAGCTGACGTGGAATTTCAAATCTCGTTCGTTTTTCAAAAAATTCAAAAATGAATTCAAATCTTCGAAAGCACTTTTTTCTCTTCTTCATAACAACAGAGAAGAGAGATATAAACGCTTTAGCTCGCTTCTTACACACATAGCATTATATTCCTGCGAGAAGACGCGCGACAAAAACGCTGCTCGATTATTACGAGTTACACATCATCACACGTTGATTGCGTAATACCATCTTCTTCTTCGTTTACTATTTATTATTTAAAACATCATGATGAAGACGGTCGAAACGTCCTCCACGTCCTCCTCCTCCTCTTTTTTCTCAACGGCAGCAAAGAAGAAGAAGACAATGAAGATGAGTTTAGGTCTGAAAAGAAGAACACCGTCATCATCACTCCTTGGTCGACTGGTCGTTCGCGCGGCGGCGACGGATGCTACCGATGAGAATGAATCTTCTTCCTCTTCTTCCTCTTCGTCTTCGTCCGTGGTAAAACAACAACAGAGCAACGAAAACGTCGAGTTTGATTTTTCCGCAATTGGAGGAGGTGAAAAAGAAGCAAAAAATATTAAGAAAGAAGAAGAAGAAGAACAACGACGTAGTCTCGTCGACCCGCTGTCGCCGGAGTTTACGAAAATCGACGACTCGATTCAATCGGTCACCTCGGGTGGGATTTTGAAGAAAGCGTCGTCGTCGTCGTCCTTGCCGTCGTCTTCTGCGAATAGTACTACAGTCGTCGTCGAAGAAGAAGAAGAAGAAGAAGAAGAGAAAGAAGAAGAGAAAGAAGAGAAAGACGTGGCTTCTCCTTCTTCTTCTTCGCCTTCCACCTCGTCCTCGCTGCAACAGCAGGACAAGAAAAACGCGCTCCTTGGCGCGGCATCGATTGGAGCCTTAGCGGCTGGGTTTGGGGCCTCGGCTTTATCGAGCGCCATCGAAGGATTCGCTCCAATGGCGGCGTTTGAACAACTCGTCGGTTTAGGCGCGACGTTGAAGTATGGACCGGAAGTTCTCAAGCCTTTGCTGAGCGAACGCGGGAGGCAAGAGGCGAAAATTTCCGCCGCGGAGAAGATTGAAGAGGTTTTGAAGGACGAATCGATTTTTAACTTTATGAAATCCACTGGAAACAAAGACTTGGACGAACGCTTGAAGAAAGCCATGAGTGGTGGGGATTTGGATTGGGAGAGTCAAGACGCGAAGGTGTTGAGAGCCATCGTGACGGATTTCGTCTCGGATACCGATTTTCAGTTGATGTCGCAAGGAGAACGATTAAAAGCGTTGCAAACGTTGCCAGAAAAATTGGAAAAGGCGCAAGATTTGGTGTATAAAGCGCAAAAAGAAGCAGCGGAGTTTGAATCGCAAGTGAAGAGCGCCAAGTTGGAAGCGCGCATGGCGCTCGATAAACGCACGAAGGAGATTCAAGATTTACAACGCTCGAGCGAGCAAACGGTCTCGGCGTTGACGAATCAAATCTCGTTGTTGTCCGGACAGAACTTGAATAACCGCGAGGCGATTGAAAACTTAAAACAAGAGCTTTTGGACGCGAAGAAAGAGTTGGAGAAATTTGAAAACATGGAACGCGAACAAACGCAAGATTTTCTCAACGCCGAGGCGCAAAACACCAAAGTCATCGACGAAATCAGAAACCAGGCGAAATTAGCCGAACGAGCGTTGTTGGAACAAATGGAGTTCGTGAGAAACGAGACGAAGAACGAAATTGAGACGTTTAAAGCGGACATGGAAGTGCAAGAGCAAAAAATGAGAGCGGATATGGCCGAGGAACTCGAAAAGAAGAAACAAACGCTCGAAGTGCAAATGAGCATTCCGTTGGAGAAAGCGAACGCAAGAATCGTCGATTTGGAGCAAAAGTATCACGACATTTCCGTGAAGTTGATTCAAAGAAAACACGAGTTGGCAATCGCGAACGAACTGTTGAAATCGGTCCAAAACGAGTTGTTTACGCGAGAACAAGCGCACGACGAGGAAATCCAATCTATACAAGAAGAACTCACGAAGGCGAAGAACGAGATTTCTTTATTGGAAGCGTCCATCATCGAAGCCACGGAGAATGAGGGCATGCGCGTCGCGAATATTGAGAGACAACTCGCGAATGAAAAGTTTGCGCACGAAAGCGCAAAGCTAGCCTCGTACGAGGCCGAGACGGCGTTGAAAGAAGCCGAACTCGCTTTCGATGCCGAGAAGAAGCAACTTCTCGTAAACTTGGCACAACAGTTGGAAAACGAAAAGCATGACTACGAGAAGGACGCCGAAATGGCCGTCAAAGAGATTGAAATGATTGAACTCGAAGTCGAAGAGTCGAAGAAGACGAAAATCTCCTTGGAGCAAGAGTTGACGAAGATGCACCAACACTACGAGGAGACGACGTTGCGCGCAAACGAGAGAAACCGTTCGTTACAAAGCGAGTTAGAAAACATGAAGAATAGAGTTCAAGCGTCTGCGGCAAAAGCCGAGGAAATGGAAAAGGCACAAATGGAAGCTTTGCAGCAAATTCAAATGGAAAGAGCAAACTTTGCCTCGGAGAAAGAGGAGATGCTCCAAGAGAAAGAGGAGATGCGCCAAGAGTTTCAAGCCAACTCGAAGCAATACGAGAGGGAAATTTCCAACTTGCACGAACGCGTAAAGAAGGAGCAATCAAACGCGAAAACCTTCCGCGACGCTTTAATGCACGCCGAAGAGCGTGTTCAAGGGTTCATGCAGAAAATTACGACTTTGCAAACGGAGTTGGACTCTAAAACGGACTTGAGCGAAGACTACAAGGCGCGTTTGGACAAGGCGCAAAACTACGCGATGAAAGTCAAAATGGAGGCAGAGATGAAAGTCAAAGAGCAAATGAAGAAAGTGTGGGAGTTGGAAAGAACTTTGCAAGAGAAAGATTCGGCCGTGGAAAGCTTGAAACAAGAGTTACACGAGGCGTCGCAAGCGGCGTTGAATTTGGTCGAGCCTTCGGAAATCGAAGAAATGCAAAGAAACATGGAATTGTTGAACGCGCAAAAGATGGAAAAAGAGGAAGATGCCTCGAACGCGCGCGCCGATTTGTTGGCGCAACGAATGGTGAACGCTTCTTTAGTCGAGCAAAAACAAGAACTTGATGACAAAAACCGCGCGTTGCGCCAAGACGTAGTGACGAGACAAAGGTACGAAAACTCCGTTCACCTAAAGAACGTCCAAGAGACGGAGCAAAAGTTGAAGGATACGCAGAGAAACTACGAAAGTATGAAGCAAACGTTTCAAAATGCCGCGAAAGAAAACATCGAATTGAAGAGAGAGTTGAGTCAAACGGTTCAAATCGAGAACGCGGCGAAAGATGAGGTGAGAAGATTGACTGCGCTCGCGAATGAGCTCGAAAACAGACTCGCTGAAGCGGATAACCACGCGTTGCGAACGACCGAGACGTTGGCGAAAGTCAAAGAAGAAGCTCAAATCGAAGCGATGAAGATTGTCTCGGAAACCAAAGAACGCGCGAAACAAGCCGAGTCGTTGTTGATGAAAGAACGAACTGAAAGCGCCGTGACCTATTCCGCGCTCGAGTTGCAGTTAGGTTCGTTACAAATGGAGTTGGACAAAGAGAAGAAGCAAACGTCGGTTTTGTTCAGCGAACTCGATTTGAAGAAAGAAAAATTGAGCACCTTCCAGTCTGAATTCGAAGAAAGAGAAGCGCGAGCCGTGGAAAAGGTTCGAGAAGACTTCCATTACCAAATGCGCGCTCTTGAGGAGAAAGTTTTGATTGCCGAAGCCGCCACTCGCGACGCGGAGATGCGCGCGGAGGCTTTACAACAACTCGCGGAGAAAGCCGAAGACGACTCGGCGAGAACGTTTGACGCCGCCGTGAAGGCAGTCACGGAAGCAACGAATAACAGTGCCGCCGCTGCTGCCGCTACTGCTCCCGCTGCTCCCGCTCCCATTACTCCAACTTCTACCGTCATCACCGCGCAATCATCGTCGGTAGATCTCACAACGACGTCGAATAAAACGCCGCTTTCCAAAATGAAAAAAGCAGATCTCGTCGCCGCGTGCGAGGCGATGAACTTGGACGCCGCCGGAACCGTCCCGGTCTTGCGAGCGCGATTACGAGCCGCAGACTACTAAATGATGATCAAAGTAAAAATCCTACTACATCTACAACTCCTATACCTACTGACCCCGCGAGAATGACCCCTCTTTTTCGCGTCATCTATAGATGAAACGTTTTGTAAAAATGAAAGAGAGAGAGAGAGATCTCCTCTTCTGTCTACTAAAAAAATAATTTTATGATTTTTTTTCAACTAAAAACGTCAGAAAAGAAAGCACACACACACGATGGCTTTTTTCTTTCTGGTGTTGATTTTCTTCACCCTTACCACCACCTCAACCATCGCGACGAAGACGAACGACAACCAAAAGCCGAAGGTGGTTCAAAAACACTTCTTAGGCGTCGACCCTCTTTTCCAGCACAAATACTCCTTTGATGACGATGACGATGAAAAAAAATTCGCGTGCAACGACGGGAAAACAATCATCGATTTTACAAAAGTAAACGACAACTTTTGCGACTGCCGCGAAGACGGCTCGGACGAACCGGGCACGAACGCGTGCAGTCACGCGATACACTCGCACGGCTTTTACTGTCAAAATCTCGGCTCGACTGCGAAACTGATCAAAAGCTCCTTCGTGAACGACAACGTTTGCGATTGTTGCGACGGTTCGGATGAAAAATTCAACACGAAAAAACACTGCGAAAATACGTGTTCGAAAGACGGTATGAGGACGATGGAATCGTTGCGAGAAGAGGTTCGAGATTTCGAGATTGGCATTCGAAAGAAGCGAAACGAATACGCGAAGAAGATGGAAAACGCGAAAAAAGAAGCGGAGAAAGAAGTTGTTCGATTGCAAAAAGCCGTCGAACAGTTGCGGGAAGAAAAAGAAAAGAACGAGGCGGAAGAGGAGAAGGCGAACGAAGTCTTTCGAGAAAAGGAGAAGTTGAAAGAAGAGAGAGAAGAAGAGGAGGAGAGAAAGAAGAAACAGGAGGAGGAAAAGGAAAAGGTGGAGGAAGAAGAGAAGAGACATCATCATCCAGACGACGAGAGCAAAGAGGAACGAGAGATGAGAGAGATGGAAGAGGAGATGCGGGAAATCGAGCGAGAGGAAGGCGAGGTGGATCGAGCAGCGGCGAAAGTGGCCGCGAGCGATAACAACGACGAAAAAAAGGGAGAAGGAGATATAAACAGAGAGGAGACGGACGAAGAGAGAGGACGACGGATTGCCGAGCAGTGGGTGCACGGAGACGACAACGATCATCGTGAAGGAGAAAATGAAGAGGAGGAAGATTTCATCGATGGCGATTATGGACATCACGATCCCTACGAAGAAGAGGATGACTACGACGAAGATGGTCACTATTCCCCTCACGATGACGACGACGACGACTTTGACGACGACGACGACGACAACAACATCGGGGAGGAAAGAGATGTGGAAGCATCGAAGAAGGAAAAAGTTGGAATGTTTGGACGCGTGAAACAAATGGTAATGGGCAACAAGAAAGCAAAGAAGAAAGCGAGAGGCGGCGGATCTGACAACGAGGACGACAACAAAATGGGAGAGGAAGAACGCGCGCTCGAAGACGCTCGGAAAGTAAAAAACGAAGCGTCGAGGAAAGCAAACGAGGCGAGGGAAAAGTTCGAGGAATCCAACGCGAAGTTATCGGCATTCAATGCGAAAATAGAACGACTCTCGTCCGAGACTGACGACGAAACCACGAAGCTGCTCCTCGGCGCGTTGTCCGACCAGTGTTTTTCTACAAAAGCGGATAAATACACGTACGAAATTTGCCTCTTTGGCCAATCAAAGCAAGACAACCACGTGCGATTAGGCGACATGAAAAGCGAGATTACCTTTGACGACTCGTCGGGTAAACGTTTCGCGAAATTCGAAAACGGCGAAAAGTGTTGGAACGGACCGAAAAGGTCCATGACGGTTGAATTAGTTTGCGGAAGTACGGAATCTTTGTTCGACGTTCAAGAACCGAGCCGGTGCGAGTATTCGAGCAAATTATACACCCCAATAGCGTGCGACGAGAAAACATTAGATGAGAAGAAAATAGAGCTGGACAGTTTAGCAGAGCGAGAGAAAAATACCAACGAAGAAGCAGAGGTGGAGTACGTCGTAAACTTTTAAAAGTTGTGAAGTTTTAAAAGCTTGCTATTTCTACGTGTTTATGCAGCGCTCTCTTCTAACAAAATCATCATCAGTGTGTTACTCTAAATCACACGTCAAATCCTTCCTTTCGTAAACACACCAAGTGCGCTTCCACTAATTTCTTGCATCTCTCGTCCTCCGCGCCGAATTCTCCCACGCACTGATCTCTCGGTTCTTTCGTCTCTGGACACGCGCAACAGATTTTCTTCTTTTTTGGTTGTTGTTGTTTTTCTTCTTCTTTCTTCTTCCTCCCCCAAAACATTGTGTATTCTTCGTATCACAATCAATCACACGCACAGTTATGACGTTTCGTTTCGTTCTTTCGCAATTTTTTTTTTCTGTCTCCCCCTCTCGTCCACCCAAAATTCCATATACGCTCGATGATGATGAAAAAAAGAACAACAAAAACACGGACGAAGAAAGTTCTGCTCTTTCATCACACATCAAAAAATCCAGTCAAAAAAAACATGAGTCAAAAAAAAAATATCTGTCTGTCGTCATCTTTCTTTTCCGATTCCGATCTCTCTCTTTCCTTTTCGCGTCGTCGTCAAAAGTAATACACTCGTACTGTGTTCTCTGCGCTCAACAAAGATATCACAGTAAAAGAGAAAATGATCTGCTGTCATCATCATCAGCGAGTTTTGTCACTCGTCGCGACAACAACAACAACAACAACAGCAACGCACACGTCTTCGTCTGTTCGAAGATTTGGAAGAAGACCAATACTAAGAACAACAACAACAACATCGACAACAACATTTTTAAGAGCAACAAAAAAAGATTCAATCGATTGGGACGAACAAAACGACCGGTTTAAAGCGGAACGTATTTTCGACCAGTGTTTAGGCGCGATCGCGGATGGCGACGAAGAAATGCTCGAATCTTGTTTGTTACAAATCGAGTCCGATAAGAAAGTGCAAAAACTGAGCAAGAAACTCGAACAAGCCGCGCCGGATGTGTTTTGGAAAAAAAAGGTGAAGGAAATCGCAGCTGCGAGAATCGTGGACGATTGCATGTCTGCGATTTTATCCGGAGACGCGAGCGAGATCGACGGGTGCATGGTCGAGTTAGAGAATGAAGATTCCATGGAATATTTGGAAGGTTCTTCAAAGTAATACGAATAATTATATCGTTATTGTCATCACATTTAATACTACAAACATCGTCTTCGTTCTGTTCAGCGTGTTGTTGTTGTTGTTGTTTAAGTCTCCTCTTTCTTCACAAAAAAAGTGCATCATAATGTCCTCCTCAGAGGTCTTTCTCAAGACGACGACGACGATAAAGACGACGAGAACGACACCGAGAAGACAAAGAAGACAAAGAAGGAAGATTTCATCGTCAACATTTAAAAATAATAATAACAACACTAACAACAACAACAACATGGAATCGATCTTGCACGAACACGAGATAACAGATATTTTCCTCGACCAGTTTGGCGTTTTACACGACGGCAAGAACGCATTCCCGGAAGCCATAGAGTGTTTACGAAGAATCCATCACAAATATCCAGACGTGAGAGTGCACGTACTCTCAAACTCGAGCAGACGTCGGACGTCCACGCTGAGAAAATTGAAACGGATGGGATTTGAAGACGAGTGGTTCCAATCGGCGATGACGAGTGGTGAAGTCTGTCACAAATTCATCGAAAAGGATATTTTAAATACCTGCGCGAATTCGTCGTCGTCGTCGTCGTCGTCGTTTACTTTCTTGCACTTGAACTGGGGGGAAAGAGGCGCGGTTTCGTTACCGTCTGGATGCGTCTTACCGCAAAGTAAAGAAGAAGCGATTGAAAAGACCACGCACGTAGTCGCCTCTGGATGCGAGAGTATGTCCGTTCCGGGGACGACGCTGGGGAGTTACGACAGACAAGTGCAAAATATTCAACGTCTGACGCACGAGGAGATTAAAGAGGTGTTGACTGGGATCGCGAAAAGGTGCGAAGAAAACGGTGACTTGCCGCCGAAGATGTTGTTGGCGAATCCGGATTTTGTCACCGTCAACGGCGACGCGTTAGAAGTCATGCCGGGAACGATTAGCCTCTGGTATCGAGACATTTTGAACGAGGTCTTTCAAAAAAAAGGAGAAGTAAGCGGCGGCGGCGCGTTCAACGCGGACGAATACGTCGTCAAGCTCGGTAAACCGGCGCCAATAATATACACTACGCTTTGCGAAGAGATTAGTGGTAGAAGTAGAAGTAGGAATAATGAACACAGCGACGACGAAAAGGAGGAAAAAAATGCACAAACGTTTTTCTCTAAATGTTTGTGCGTCGGGGATTCTTTAGAACACGACATAAAAGGCGCGCAATCTGTCAACGCGAAGAGTTGTTTCATCGTCGAAACGGGCATCCACGCGGAGGAGCTTGATTTTTCTTCTTCGTCCGCGTCGGGAGGCGACGGAGACGAGTCCGAGTTCGAAGCCGCTCTCGAAGCGATGTGCGAGAAATATAAAGTTGCATCTCCTACGTGTACAATCGCAAAGTTCTCGTGGAACTAGACGAAGAGGTTGGAGAACATGTCTGATGATGATCATTACTCTGTACCAGTATTGTTTATAAAACGCTTTCTACTAGTTTATTATAAAGTATAGGATTATTGAAAGACGCCTTTGTGGATCTGAGAGTTATCTTCAATTATTATAAGTATTCGTTTTTGTCCCGTATTTTATGAACCCTCTTCAAACATCCG
>ENA-UOXV01000509-UOXV01000509.1-marine-metagenome-genome-assembly--contig:-NODE-509-length-55756-cov-120.159548_pt1 | contig 55756 bp, 46 predicted proteins | sample MGYA00238165_ERZ766961 | MGnify/ENA primary metagenome ERZ766961 (study PRJEB28924, sample SAMN03173240) | marine metagenome | biome: Marine; feature: Water; material: Subsurface seawater | place: North... | reverse complement strand
CCTCCTAAAAAAATAAAATATTTTGCATTTGTATAGGGGAAGCTCCTAGAGAAGTCAATTTCACCTTAACTTAAGTTGGGATAAAAGAGAGGATTTCAATTTGATTAAATAAGAATAACTAATTTAAATGAATTACTATTTTGACAAAATATCAAATAATTCCTGATTACTATAGTAATTCGTAACGCCTAATTTTTTTATGATCTGTTTATTGAACGTAATAATTACATCTATTAGCAGTATAAAGGTAAATTTTTAGTATATTTACCCTCGTTAAGATTACGTGAGTAATATGTACCCTTATTTAAAATGACAAAATTTAATAGAAAAATACCTTACAATAGTTTACCAATATTACCTCCTAGAACAAATTTAGAAACTACTAAAGTGTTACGCAAGACTATTGATGCTAGTAGAGCGCTAGCAAAACTTAATGGTATGCTTACCAATTTACCAAATCCAACGTTGTTTTTGGATACGATTCATTTACAAGAGGCTAAAGCAAGTTCAGAAATAGAGAATATCATCACAACAAATGATGATTTATATAGATCTTTAGTAGCAGACAAAAAGTTTGATAATCCAGCTACAAAAGAAGTCATAAGCTACAAAGAAGCACTTTGGAATGGTTTACAACAAATAGAAACGAGACCTTTTATAAGTACAAACTTATGTGTTGAAATTGTACAAAGCATTAAAAAAAATACTGCAGGTATTAGAACAACGCCAGGAACTGCTTTGAAAAATACGAATGGTGAAACCATTTACACACCACCTTCAGGGGAAGCTATTATAAGAGAAAAGTTACATAATCTCGAAACTTTTATAAATGATGACGATGCTATTGATCCATTAATTAAAATGGCTTTAATGCATTATCAATTTGAAGCGATACACCCTTTTAGTGATGGTAATGGTAGAACAGGACGAATATTGTTATTATTATATCTAAAACTCGAAAAACTGTTGGATACACCTGCTATTTATTTAAGTGAATATATCATTAAAAATAAGATGGATTATTATACGAAACTGAGAAAGGTAACTGAAAATAATGATTGGGAAGGGTGGATACTTTACATGCTTGAAATGGTTGAATATACAGCTAATAAAGGACTAGAACGCTTAAAAAATGTTACTTTATTAATGGATCAAATGGCAACAGAGATTAAGGAAACATTACCTAAAGTATATACTAAAGAATTGGTTGAAATACTATTTAGGTTGCCTTATACGAAACGACAGTTTTTAATTGATGCTAAATTAGGGACACCAAAAACCGTAGGTAATTATTTGATGGAATTAGAAAAATCTGGTTTTTTAATTTCTGAAAAAGTGGGTAAAGAAAAATTATATCTTAACCATAAATTAATGGCTATATTGGAAATCCCTTAATTTTCTTAGGTTGCAAATTTTTGAAAAAAAGGGTTGAAGGAGTATTTAATTATTTCTTGTACTGGTCTACTATTAACAAACCCTGTAAAGATCTTTTTGAACCTTTAGTAAATATGTGAAATTTATCGGAATTATCATTATGTATAAAAAAATCAATTTTCTTTACAAAAGGAAGGAGATATGATAAGATAACTTAGAAAGTTTAACATAGAAATTAAAACCATTGAAGATTGTGGTTATGATTCATAAAATCAAAAACTATAAGAGAACCTTTTAAGTTACTCAGTAAGTTTATGAATTTGAAAAACTCATGGCCGTTTAGTAATGAAATATCTATCTAAAATAATATAAAATACTGTAAATCATATGTTTGATTAATATAATCTGACTACAGTCCGAATGCTAATTTATTTTAATGAAAGTAATATTTACATATATTAGTAAGATAAAGATAATTTTTTAATAACTTTATTTTTACCAACCAATTAGTTTTGTTTTTTCTTACGAATGTTATCAAAACAATAATAAATAGTAATTTAAAACTTATTGATATTTCAAGTTTTTTTAATCGTTAATTATGAATAAAATTATAGTATTAATTCTGTTAATTTTATTAACTCCATTATTACTTTTGATTTGTACTGTAATAATAATTGAAGACCCCTGGTCAGTGCTTTTTGTTCAGGAAAGAATTGGGGTTAACAATGACATTTTTAAGATAATAAAGTTTAGAACAATGAAAAGAGATGCCCCTAATGTATCAACAGATAAACTTAATAACCCACAATATTTTATTTTAAAAACTGGTAAGATCTTAAGAAAATTAAGCCTCGATGAATTACCAAATCTTTTTAACATTATTAAAGGAGAGATGAATTTTGTTGGCCCAAGACCAGCTATGCCTAGTCAAACCGAATTAAATGTTAAACGGGAAAAACTTGGTGTTCATAAATTAAAACCTGGGATTACAGGTTGGGCACAAATTAATGGAAGAGATGAAATAAGTATTGATAAAAAAGTTGAATTGGATTATTACTATTTGCAAAACAAATCTTTCTTTTTAGATTTGAAAATCATATTTCTAACACTTTCTAAAGTTTTAAAAATATCTAATATTTCTCATTAATGATTCAAAATATTTTTAAAACGATCATCTTAAAAGATCCTCCAATTTATTTTAAAATAGGATTGGATATTTTGATAACCATGTCACTGTGGTTTTTTCTTTTTAATTATTTCAATATTAATGGATATAAAACTTTGGGTGTTTACCTTTTCCTTTTAATATTCGGAAACCTCTTATTTAAAATTTATAAATCAACTTATCGTTATTTTAATATTTCAGATTTATTAAAAATCTTTTTTATAACACTTGTATCTTTTATTATTTCAGTCATATATACTAAACCTGAGTTCGGGGAGAGTTTAATTGTAAATTTTCTTTTTTCTTCAGTTATAGTTATTATTATCCCTAGACTATTATTAAAACTTCTTTTTGCTTCAAAAATTGACAGCCAAAAGACAAAGGCACTCATATATGGGGCTGGGGAAAATGGAATTTATTTTAAAAGGGCGTATCAAAATAATTTAGGATTTCAGATAAGTGGATTTATCGATGATGATAATTCCAAAGTTGGTAAATTCATAGATGGGGTTCCAATTATGGACTTAAATATTAAAAAGCTAAAAAAACTTTTTGATAGTAATTATAGTCATGTAGTAATATCTACAGATAATTTTACAACTAAGAGAAGAAGTTATATTTTAAGGACTCTTACAGAGATAGGCTTTATTGTTTACAGGCTTCCTAATAAAGATGAAATAATCAATCAAAAAGATCGATCAAAAGTGATTGAATTCTCAGTAGACGAGCTATTGTCAAGAGATGAAATATCTATTGATTTTAAAAAATTTGATACTTTTATTAAAGACAAGACCATTTTAGTTACAGGTGGGGCGGGCTCTATAGGTTCTGAAATTATAAATCAACTTAAGGAGTTTAAGAATATAAATATCATTGGGATAGATAATTCTGAAATCAATTTATTTAATGCAATTAATAAGTTTAAAAATTATCCCAATGTTCAGTTTTATTTAACGGACATTACAGATAAAAATTTATTAGATCAATTTTTTGATAAACATAAAATCGACATTATTTTTAATGCAGCAGCCTTCAAGCATGTTCCAATTTTCGAGGATAATCCCTATTCAGGATTTAAAAATAATGTGCTGGGATGTAATAATTTAGTGCAAAAGGCAATAGAGAAAAATATCGATAAATTTATTTTAGTTTCTTCCGATAAAGCGGTGAACCCAACAAATCTAATGGGAGTGTCTAAGCGAATCTGTGAAGCTATAGTAGCCAATGCAAAATCAATAGATTGTGATACAATTTTTCTGTCCACACGATTTGGAAACGTACTTGATTCAAGTGGGTCTGTAGTGCCAACTTTTAAGTCTCAAATAGCTAAAGGCGGCCCAATAACAATTACAGATCTAAAGATTGAGAGATATTTCATGACCATTCCCGAGGCTTCAAAATTAGTCCTTGAGGCGGCAAGAATTGGAACTGATTCTCAAATCTATGTGTTTGACATGGGAGCTCCAGTTAAAATTTATGATTTGGCTAAGAAAATGTTATTGCTCTCAGGTTTAAATGAGATTGATGTTCCTATTGTTGAGACAGGTCTCAGAAAAGGCGAAAAACTGTATGAGGAACTATTTTTGGATTCTGAAATAATAGGTAAATCTTTAGAAAACCCAAAAATATTAATGGGTAAGAAAATAGATCTTTCTATAAATCAACGAAAATCATTAGAACAACTAATTTCAATTTTTGAAAATTCTCAGATTGATCAATTTAATGAGTTTGATGTTAAATCAATTGTACCTCAATACAATAAGCAATCATGATAAATACCATTAAAAGACTTGGAGTTATAGTTTTTCATAGACTATTTAATTTGGATGATTTATCAATTAAATACCCTATTTCAGTAAAAGGTATTTTGGTTGAAAATGGCAGGGTTTTATTACTTAAAAATGAGAGTTTTATTTATGATCTCCCTGGAGGAAAAGTCGAACCGCACCAAAGCATAGAGGGTGCATTGATCGATGAGTTTAAAGAGGAGACAAACTTAACTATAAAGATTAAATCTTTACTAGATATCAAAAAGCTACATATAAATAATAGGGATATTTTAATAGCTACCTATGAGGTAGAAAATATTTCTAGTGATCCAATAAAAATTAGTTACGAGAATTGGGGTTATAATTTTATAAAGATCAAAAACCTAAGAGATCATGAAATAAAGCCATGGATTGTAGATTTATTAAAAAATTTAAGTTAATTCTATTGTAAAGCTTACAATTTTAATAACTAGTCCACAATGTGGAAAACTATATTTTGACATTTCCAATCTTCCCAATATTTTTGTAAAAAAAAATAAATGTCAAAGTTTAATTCACTAACTGCTCGAGAAGCGGGCAAAAAATCAAAAAGAGGCCCTTCAAAAAGATTAGAGCCAAATATAGAGGAGAAAATGAAACTTTTATATGAAGATGTTTTAGATGACCTACTATTAAATTCAAAAGACCTTTCTCCTTCAGAAAAAATAAAATTACTTTCCCATCTCTCATCCTTTATACTTCCTAAAATGAAGCCAGCAAGAGATGAGTTTACAATGGAGAGAATTATAGAATGGGAAAATAGCAAGACTTTTCCTAGTATAGAGGCCCCAAATCCTACAGAATAAACCTCGCTTTTTCCATAAACACATCTGCATAAGCATCCCTAGACTGGGTTTTGCCGATATACTTTAAAAAAGTAGATTCCTTCGTATGACCGGTAATATGCATGAGTATAGGGGTTTCAATCTTTCCAAAATAGTTTGTAGCAAACGAGCGTCTTAAATCATGAGCAGTAAGAAGCTCCCATTTATGATACATTCCCAAAACTTTTCTTTTAGGCGCCTTAGATAGTTTATATCCTTTAACTATCTCATCAATCCCTGCTTTTTTAGCAACTTCTTTAATTAAATAATTAAACTGCTGAGCATATAACGGCTTTGGAAAGTTTTCTTTGAGTAGAAATACTACATCTGGATCAACTACTCCGATGGTAACAAACCGTGTAGATTTTTGTTGGATTATATCCACATAAACGCCCCCATTTTTTGATTCACGAATGTTTTTGGGCTCTAAAGAAAGTAAATCAGAAACCCGCTGACCAATGCATAATCCGATCAGTATCCAAGCTCTTGCAATCCTCTCTTTAGGGGTAAGACCCTGGGTATTTTTAATTTTATAGATATCCTGTGACGTTAAAATCTGCAGATAACGGTCCTTTTCGCGCTGATTAAAACAGCTGATATGCTCAGCATAATAATGAACATTAACTCCATTTTTTCTAGCCTCACTACATATAGCCTTTAGTAGTTTTAAGGTGTTGGACGTATAATTGACACTATAATTCATCTCGCTCATCATCCAGCTAGTAAGCGATTCAATAAAAGCTTTATCAATCTCAGCAAGTAATAGCGGTGCTCCACGATAATTTTCAAAAGCAGTTAAAATTCGTTTAAGACCCCGATAGTTTCTAATGGTGTTTTCTTTAAGCCCCATTTCACCTCCATATCCTTTAATCCTAAAAGGCGCCTGCTGGATAAACTGATCAATCTGGAAAAGTACAAACCCCTCTTTGTCTTTTATCTTTCGACTAAACACCTGGGCTATATGAATCTCAAGCCAGACTCCATCTACCACAAGTCCAGAACCCCTGGATAGATTATAAGATTTTGTTAGATGGTCTTCGAGTTTGTCTAGCAAATGATTTACTCTATCACCGCTTGTTGTACAACAAGATCTTTGGTTATAGATAGACCAATATTTAGAGCGGGTATAAAACCCAGTTCTGCGTTCAATTTTTTGATTTTCACTATTGTGAAAATAAACATATATTGAAGCGTATTTTTCACTCGATCGGATTCGAAAACCTATTTTGGTCATGACTTTTTAATTTAACGTTAAGATCCCCGATACTTCCCTTGAAATAAGGAGAAATTTTCCTGTTTTACAATTAAAAAGATACGTTAAAAAAATCGTTATTTAACGATAAAAGTCAGTAAAAGTAGGGGTTTAGAGAGAAAAAGTTTTGACTCGGGACTGAAGTCATTTTACTGGAGTATTTGCTTAGGATGTTTGTAACATTAAGAGAGCCTATTCTCTAATTTGTACTTTTTCACCCTTTATATATACTGTGAATCCCTACACCAAGCAATCAAGCGTATCCAGCATTACATCCTTAATCTAAAATTTTTGTTTTATTCTCTTGTATGATTCTGAAACCATTTGGACTTTCCATCACTAGACAGTGACTGATAATAATATTCCGCTGGTATTCTGTAAGCTTTTTCTCCTTCGTTTTTTTCAAATGGAATTAGTTTCTCTTTAAGGCGCCTCCTTACAGTTCTATCTGAAACTCCTTCTTTAAGTCCTATCTCTCCAACTGATAAATATTCAGGCTTTTCAAAGACTTTGTCAGAGATTTTATCAATCTTAGTTACCATTTTACACTGAGTCTCAATCATATGATCCATTGTCAATCTAAGCTGATCTATTGAATCAACAATTGAATTTACTCGGGTGGTTAAAATACTAATCGGTTTTCTGTTTTCTTGGAGTTCTGGGCTGTAGTTTTTCACATCCATTTACATCAAATTTTACCCCAATTTCATAAGATCCACAGATTTTGCCAAAGGATTAGAATAATAGTTATTAGAAAATGATCAACAATTTCTTACTCCCATACTTGATCCATAAAACCAGAAAGTGTGTCGTTTGAAGGCTTGTAGTATAGCTGGAAGTTATTGATTGATTTATGACCTGTTATACTCATTATTGCCTTTGCTGGCACTCCACTATTAAGCATAATGGTAATAAACGATCTTCTAGCTGTATGAGTACTTATTAGCTCGTACATTGGCACCTCCTTCTCATAGACTTCTTTACCTATCTTTTTTGACTTGATTTTAAGATCAGTAAAGCCAGCAAGTTTGAAAATCTCTTTAAGGTATTATCTAAACTTTTGTTCAGATATTAATGGAAGCTCCCAATCGTACTTTTCTAGGATAGCTCTCACTTTATCAGTGATTGGAATCTGGAGTGTTTTGGTCTTGTCCTTCACTTCTCTAATTGTTATCAAACCATCTGATATATTAGAGCTTTTCACACGCTTAAAATCACTAAATCTCATTCCTGTATAGCATCCAACAAGAAAAACGTCTCTGACTCGCTCTAAACGCTTGTTTTGAGTTAGATCTAGTTGAGCAACTACTTCAATCTCCTCTTTGTTTAGTGCAATTTGGTGAGTTACCTCTCTATTCACTGCTGCTTCTTTAAAACTGGGATTATCTATATACTTCATCTTCAGGCAGTAGTTCAAAAAGGTTTTCAAAAGTCCTATATTTCTTCCTAGGGTGTTTACTTGATGCTTCTTGACTGTTTGACAGTAATGCCTGAAGTTAGTAATCCAAGATTCATCGATCCCTTGAATATCAATTGCCTTTGATTTATGTTTTTTATAATCATTTAAAAGTCCAAGTAACATCTTGTATCTTTATTCAGTAGATTTACTCCAACTTCCCTCTTTGTTTTTAAACTCACAGAAGTCAGTAAAACAGCTTTTAAGGTTATTTGGGGTCTCTTTTTTTTGTTTCCCTTTGAATAGAATATCAAACTCTTCCTTTAACTCCTCCTTAGTGAGCTGCCTACCTTCTTTTTGATACTGAAGATCGAGTTTTAAGTATTCAGCTTTGATTCTTTCAAGACGAAGGTTAACTGAATTAATTATCACTTGATCCTTCTGTGATTTTGTTCTGATTGGAACTTGATAGCTTTTATCCCAGAGTCTCACTGGGATCTTTTGACCTGTAGAGTAAACAAATCGCTTTCCGTCTTTTAATGTTACATAGGATAAAATGAGAGAGCTTGACTGTGATTTTGGTGTTTTTAACTTGAAATTCATACTGCATTTATTAAAATTAAACATTGACAACCCCAGTTGCCTGGATAGTTGCCTGAACTATGTCACAAGAGTACCCCAAAAAGGGTGACAATTATGGACAGTTTTCAATGAAAATCAATGGTTGTCCGCTATTTGCACATAAATACAGGACAATAGAGGACAAGTGAAAAGGAGCCTGTCTCTCCGCAAAAAGATCTGTAAGTCATTGATTTACAGGTCTTTTTATTTTTGGGTGTCAATATAGGTGTAAGAAGTGACGTTTTTAACCCCTTTTTTAACTTCTTTTTAAATAGCTTTAAACCCAAGTGCTAGTCATTTTAAGCTATATTTGAGCACCTAATCTTATTTATTAACCCTTTTGTTATGAAAAAGTTTGCCTTAGTTTTTGCGCTTTTTGCCCTTGTTGGATGTACTGTTTCTGATGATGAGCTGCTAGAAGAGAATATTGACGATGTTAATTGGCTTTTCGCTCCCATAGATAAAACATTAACCATTAATGATATAATAGGGGACTGGCAAGTGAAAACAATATCATCTCGTTATAACGGAGAGTCTAATCCATTAATTTGTGATAATAAAACGGAAAGTGTGGAAATAACTAAAGACACGCTCTCTTTCAATGAATGGTTCTGGGTTTATGAATTGACAAAATGTGATTTTCAAAACATTAAATTTTCATACAAGGGTCTTAATCAAAGTGGCGTTTATGCTATGGAGACAAAAACTATTTTTACTGAGCAAGTTAGGGAGTATGATTTAACAATTTTATCAAAAAACGTTTTCAGGCTCAATACCAAAATAGAACACAGTTTATTAGGCTTTGATTCTCTCGAGCGAATTTTCTTTAGAAAATAATAATTGAAGATAGTTCCTGTTATTTTCTTATTTTTATCCCTATGCCATTAGTTATTATTTCGCTGGGGATTCTTTTCTTGTTTCTGTTGATCATTGTATTTCGTCTCAATGCTTTTATTGCTTTTATTTTAGTTTCAATTGCGATAGGAATAGGCCAGGGGATGGAGCTTAATGCAATCGTAAGTTCTATAGAAAAAGGAATTGGAAATACGTTAGGCTTTTTAGTTATGATTCTCGGTTTGGGGGCCATGCTAGGAAAATTAGTTGCAGAAAGTGGAGCAGCACAAAAAATTACCAATGGATTAATTTCGCTCTTTGGAATAAAAAACACACGTACTGCAGTAATGCTGACTGGTTTTATTGTTGGGATTACGATGTTTTATTCAGTAGGATTTGTGATTTTAGTTCCTTTAGTTTTTACTGTTGCAACTGCTACGGGTCTTTCTCTTATTTCCATCGCATTACCCATGCTGGCAGCCTTATCAGTTACACATGGATTTCTTCCACCTCACCCTGCACCTTCTGCTTTATCAATAATGTTTGAGGCAGATTTAGGAAAAACATTAATCTACGGAATCGTGGTTGCTATCCCAGCAATTATCATTTCTGGACCCGTGCTTACCCGTTTTATTCCAAAGGTTGATGCTAAGCCCTTGAAAGAGTTTATGGCTTCAAAAGTATTTGAGGAAGATGAATTACCTAGTTTATCAAATAGTTTAATAACCGCCTTGCTTCCCGTAATTTTAATAGGTTTTTCTACTGTAATAGGAAATTTTATAGCGACAGATCATTTTTTATATTCAATAATTAAGTTTATTGGTAATCCTGTAATTGCACTTTTATTGACCGTATTAATAGGAATCTATACTTTAGGAATTGCTCGCGGAAATACTATGGAAGGGATCATGAAAATATTTGGAACCGCAGTATCAGGAATAACAATGGTTTTGTTAATTATATCTGGAGCGGGAGCCTTAAAACAAATATTAATTGACAGTGGAGTAAGTAACTATATCGGAAGTCTATTAGAGCTCACCTCAATGTCACCTCTTATAATAGCCTGGTTAATCGCTACATTGATTCGTTTTTCAGTAGGCTCAGCAACAGTTGCAGGACTCACCACTGCAGGAATTGTATTGCCCTTAGTTCAGAGCTCTGGTGTTAGCCCAGAATTAATGGTCCTTGCCATTGGTTCCGGGAGCTTAATGCTTTCGCACGTAAATGACAGTGGGTTTTGGTTATTTAAAGAATATTTTAATTTAAGTGTTAAAGAAACACTTTCAACATGGACAGTTATGGAGACCTCCATTGGGATTACAGGTTTACTGGGAGTATTAATTTTAGAAAATTTTATATAATGAGCGAGCAGTTAAAAAATCGAATCGAAGCGATGGGGTTGGTTTTACCTCCAGCGCCTAAACCAGCAGGAGTTTATAAGCCTATATTGATTATTGATAATCAGTTGTATGTTTCGGGTCAAGGACCTGTTTTAAACGATGGAGGTTTAATTCAAGGGAAGGTAGGTTCTGTTTTAAATAAAGAGGAAGCTAAACATGCAGCGCGACAAGTGGGTCTAACTATGCTGTCTTCAATAGTTACACATGCACCGCCTAATCTTAAAATTAAACGTGTTATAAAAGTTTTGGGTATGGTTAATGCAACTCCTGAGTTTGGAGATCATCCCTATGTAATCAATGGATTTAGTGAATTGATGGAGGCTGTTTTTGGAACTGAAAATGGTATTGGTGTTCGAAGTGCAGTGGGCATGTCTTTACCTCAAAATATTGCTGTTGAGATTGAAGCATTGTTTTTATTAACGTCTTAATATACTATGAAAGCCTCTCCTTGGTACAAAGTAAATCAAGAAAAAAAACTTCTCACACCAGGTCTTCTTGTTTACCCTGAACGTGTTAAAAAAAACATTTCAGCCATGATATCCATTGCCGGGGGAACTGAACGATTATGGCCCCATATTAAGACCCATAAAATGGGGGAAGTTGTAAAACTTCAAATGGATCAAGGAATTAAACGTTTCAAGTGTGCCACTCTAGGGGAAGTTGAGCTTTTGATTTCATGCAATGTTTCACATATACTATTGGCTCATCAACCGACGCATGAAAAGGTGATGTATTTTTTATCCCTTCAAGCAAAAAATCCAAACATTCGGTTTTCTACTCTTGTTGATAATTATGACTCCCTTGAATTATTCTCGGATTTAGCGACTCAAGAAAATCAAAAACTATCGCTATGGATTGACATTAACAATGGGATGAATCGAACGGGGATTTTGCCTGAATTGGCTTTATCTCTATACCAAAGACTTATTAAAAAAAATGCTCTTAAATTTCAAGGACTGCATGTTTATGATGGTCATATTCGTCCTTTAGTTTTAGAAAACCGTATTGAAAAATGTCATTCAGATTTTAAAGACGTAAATTATTTGATTGAATCGATAGAATCCACTGGAGGTATTGTCCCTAATGTTATAGCAGGAGGATCTCCTAGTTTTTCCCCCCATTCTTTAAACTCTAGAGTGATTTTAAGTCCCGGAACAACTTTGTTGTGGGATCTAGGATACAAACGTATTTGGGAGGAATCTCCTTTTTTGAATGCAGCAGTAGTGATTACTCGATTGATCAGTATCCCAAATAAAAATATATTTTGTTTTGATCTCGGTCATAAGGCTATAGCGTCCGAGATGCCACTTCCCCGTGTTGAAATATTTGGGTTGGAAGGAGCCTTACACAAAGGGCAAAGTGAAGAGCATTTAATCATTGAATACTCCAAAAAAAATAATTTTAAAGTAGGAGACTTGTTCTACGCAATTCCCTATCATATTTGCCCTACAGTTGCTAAATATAACAAAGCGTATACGGTAGTAGAGGGAGATCTAGATTCTTCCTGGCAAATAGATGCTCGTAATTATCATTTAGAAATTTAAGCTATGAATTTTATTTTCGACGCACATTTGGACCTCTCCATGAATGCAATGGAGTGGAATCGTGATCTTCGGAAAACTGTATATCAGATTCGTGAGCAAGAACAAGGAATGACTGATCTTCCTGATAGAGGAAAGGGTACAGTTTCTTTTACCGCTTTAAGGGAGGGAAATATTGGACTTTTTGTAGCAACACTTATTGCACGGTATGTAAAAGAAAATAATTCTTTACCCGGATGGAATTCACCAGAACAGGCATGGGCACAGACTCAAGGTCAACTGTCTTGGTATCGCGCAATGGAAAAAGAGGGAGCGTTACTTCAGATTAAAACTGCTAGTGAACTTTCAAGCCATAGGTCAGGGTGGGAGTTAGACGCTTCTAAATCCCCCTTGGCTTATGTTTTAAGTCTTGAAGGTGCAGATTCTATTGTTTCTATGGAGCATCTTCATTTGGCTTATGAAAGTGGATTAAGAGCTATCGGTCCAGCACATTATGGACCAGGAACTTATGCGTTTGGGACGGACTCAGAGGGAGGGATTGGAATAAAAGGAAAAGCACTTTTGAAAGAAATTACTTCCTTAAAACTTATTTTAGATGCAACACACTTGTGTGATCAGAGTTTTTGGGAAACTATGGAATGTTATGACGGTCCTCTTTGGGCCAGTCATAGTATGTGTAGGACATTAGTTCCGAATGAGCGACAATTCAATGATGATCAAATTAAATCTTTACTTGAGCGTGAAAGTGTCATCGGTATGGCATTTGACGCTTGGATGTTATTTCCAAATTGGCAAAGGGGTAAAACGGATCCAAAAGAAAGTGGAGTTTCCCTTGAAACTGTTGCAAATCATATAGATCATATTTGTCAGCTTGCAGGGAATTCAAAACATGTCATGATCGGTTCTGATTTAGATGGTGGTTTTGGGAAAGAACAATGTCCGTTTGACATTGATACTATAGCCGATTTACAAAAGTTAGAGGAAATACTTTCCAACAGAGGCTATATGGAAGCTGATATAAAAAATATCATGAGCACGAACGGCATTTCTTTTTTGATTAAAAATCTGCCTCAATAGTTGATTTTATTTTTTCAATAAATCAAACTGATAACTGTACTTGATGGTGATACTTTGATTGTTTAAAAGATCCATATAATCATTATCCTGTATGATATTAAAAACAACAAAAAGGCCTGTGTTTGCATTTTGTAACCATCCAAAACGTGCATTTAAGGAAGTTACATTTGAAACATTGTTATATTGGAGTAAACTTTGCAGAAACATTCGTGGTGTAAAAGAATAAGCAAATCGAGCTCCACTGATGACAGCATCTACCGTTCCATTGGGTAGATTTAATCGATTGTAATTTAACGTTCCTGAGGTATTAAATTTATCACCAATTCTAAAGTTGACCGTGTTATTACTCGAAAATCGATCACCACCAAAATATCCACCAATAACAGTTCTGGTTTGGAAGTACAGTTGTTTGTTGGCATTTGTCATCATTACTAGCTGAAGTTCACTATGCTTATACTCACCTACTGGAATTTTTACATTTGAAATTGTAAAGGGTGATAATACACCTTCAGTGGTGAAATTTATACCTGTATGAATCTCAAAGCCACTTTCCCACACCCAATGATTGTCAACATGTAAAAAACTAGTAACTAGATTATTGTTAAAGTCCCAATACCCTCTGTAGGAAACATGAGGTCTTACTTCTAGTAGTTTACCCATATTTTTTGTTCGCCATTGTTTAAAGATCAAAAATTCTGGTTTCTTAAACGATTCACGCAATAAAAAACCAACTTCAGGATTAAATCCTTCTCCGAGTTCTGTATAACCGCCTCGCAGGTTCCATCCATTCCAATTATAGACGCCTAAAAATTTAAATGCGTGGTCGTTAGAAGTAATTCCTGGGGTGGTACTTTTGGCAACAAAGCCTGTTAATTGAGCTTTTTTTCCAAGACCCAATTTCCCATCCATCGCAAATACTCTGTTGTAATCATCAGGCAAATTAATTCCAGAACGATTCACAAAGATCCCCCCAATAGACGATCTGCTAGTTGCAAAATCATGATTGACCCTTGCCACTGAATAATTGTTTTTCACTAGATCTGAGTTTTCAACTTCATCAGTAAACATGCTCAGAAGGCCAATATTTGTTTGCCCTACTTTTCCTGATATTCTTGAGCCTCCAATGATTGGAACAAGCTGACCGTCATCACCAATTCCAATTCGCCTACTAAAAAAAAGATCTACTTCACCTGCACTACCCACGCTAAATTGACCTGCATTTTCAAGGAAGAAAGGACGTTTTTCTGGAAAAAATAAATTGAACCGGTCTAGGTTTACCTGTTGTTCATCTACTTCTACCTGTGCAAAATCTGTGTTATAGGTAACATCTAAAGTCAATCCTGGTGTAAGACTATATTTTATATCACCCCCAACAGAAGAAGAGGAGTTATTGTTGTTTGATGGAGTTTTGTCATTAATTCCTTGTGTTAAAACATATGGGATTACCTTTAAGTTTTTTGGAGATTTTAAATTTAAACCATTCATTTTTCCTGCTAAAGACAAGCGTTTGATGTCAAAGCCTAACGGAAGATTTGCCCAATAAGCAGTTTCACTTCGTTTACTAATGTTACGTTGAAAATTAATTCCCCATGTTTTATTATCTCCACTATTAAACCTTATGGAACGTAAGGGAATTGCAAATTCCGCACTCCAACCGTAATCCCCAGTCTCCGTTTGTACTTCCCATGAAGCATCCCAATTTATATTTGTTCCACCTACAACACCTCCTTGTTGTCTGTTTGCACTAAAATTTCCTTCTCCCTCTCTGTCAATCTGGGCATCGTATTCCATTCCATCGGCGTTGGTGCCAAACAAAAATCCGTTTTGTTGATCGTTATATGTGTCTAAGATGAATAGAAAACTATCATCATCATTTAGGTCTGCATCTCTTCTTGAATCAGAAACAACAATGTTTTCAGGAGTTTTATCATAGCATACTACAGCTACATATAGTGTTTTAGTGGTGTAGGCAACTCGAATTTCTGTTTTTTCAGAAACAGGAGCCCCATAGTTGGGTTTAATTTGTTCTAAATCAGTAATTACAGGTATATTTTTCCAAAGGGATTCTTTTAGAATATTCCCATCCAGAATGGGAGCATTTTCTAAAAAAGTAATTCCAAAGTTTAACCTTTGATTGGGGTTGGTGTTTTGAGCAACAAGTAGTGCTGAAAACAGAAACGAAAGGGCAAAAACTATTCTTTTCAATTCAAGTTTATTAGACATAATTAACAAAGCAAATTACAAATTAATTTCTTTATTATTCTCTTCATACAACTTCCTCAATTCATATATTTGGTAAAAACAAAAAGAAATCAAGCAAGTCATTGTAAAAGAAACCGCATGAAAACATATTTTTACCTCACAATATTTTTATTGATTATTGCATCATCCCTAAAGGCACAGCGAATATATCAAACGTCAGCGAGAGAAATTGGCGTTAATCAAATAGATGAATTCAAGGCGTTTTTAGCCCTACCAAATGATGCTGCCAAAAAGGAACAAATTGAGGCAAACATCATATGGGCTGAACAACAATTAGCTTCCTTAGGCTTTGATTTTAAAAGATTAAAGACCGCTCATCTACCCTTACTTTTGGCAAATAAAATTGTAAAAAAGAAACTTCCAACAATTGCGTTTTATATGCATTTAGATGGTCAGGCAGTAGATCTGTCCAAATGGAACCAAGCAGATCCGTACAGAGCCGAATTAAAACGTGATAACGGAAATGATTATGAAACCGTTTCATGGGATGCTTTAAAGGGAGAATCCATAGATGATCTTCGCATTTTTGCTAGGTCTAGTGCTGATGATAAGGGTCCATTTGTTATGTTTTTAAATGCATTAGATCATTTAAAAAAAATTAATAAAAATCCAGCATTCAATATAAAATTAATTTTAGATTTTGAGGAAGAACAAAGCTCACCGGGACTCCCTGAGGCAGTAAAAAACTTTAAAGAGGAATTAGTAGCAGATTTGCTTTTAATTCTTGATGGACCAATGCACAGCTCAGGTCTACCAACATTGGTTTTTGGAAATAGAGGAATAGCGACGCTTACCTTAACAACATTTGGACCTTTAACCTCTCAACATAGCGGACACTATGGAAATTACTTGCCAAATCCAGCACTAGCTTTGTCTAAAGTGTTGGCTTCAATGAAAGATGATCAAGGTAGGGTAGTGATTCCTGGTTTTTATGATGGTATTTTGCTGGATGATAGTACAAAAAAGGTTTTGGAGGGAGTTCCTTCTGAAGATGCTGCAATTAAAAAGCGTACACAAACTAGAATCAATGATCAAGTAGGGAAAACTTATCAGGAATCAATTCAATATCCGTCATTAAATATTCGTGGAATGCAAAGTGGTTGGGTAGGAAAGGATGCAAGAACAATTATACCCGCTACAGCAACTGCAGAAATGGATATCCGTTTGGTATTAGAGAGTACACCTGAAGCATTAATATCAGGGGTTAGAAAACACATTGAAGATAGAGGGTTTACTGTTTTAGATCATGTCCCTACTGAGGAAGAAAGAATGAAGTATGATAAGATCATTCAAATGAATTCCAAAGTTTCATATCCTGCGTTCAGAACTGATACTGAGGCTAAAGAAGGGCAGTGGTTGACCAAAATAGTAACCGATTATTATAAGTCAAAACCTGTAATAATTAGAACAAGTGGTGGATCCGTACCTATTTCCCCTTTTGTTTCAGAACTGGGTGTTCCTGCTATTGGAGTTCCCACAGTTAATTTGGATAACAATCAACACAGTCCCAATGAGAATTTAAGATTGGGAAATTATTTTATGGGAATTGAAACCTTTTTAGCAATTCTTACTACTGCTTTTTAAAATTATAGTGGTTTTTTACTGGTTGTGATCTCCCGAGAAATGAATTCTAGTTTCAGAAACAATTGATTTTTTAATCTATTTTATGGATTGAAAACTTATTATGTTTATTTTTAGAACTGTGTCATATAAAATCAAATATTAATTCAGTGAATTCTAAAGTTCCTTTATTCATACTTCTCGTTCTAACTCTGTTAATTGGATGTCAAAGAGAGAAAGCTGTAGATTTTAATACAGACATAAAACCCATTATCAATAAAAAATGTATTTCCTGTCATGGAGGTGTAAAAAAGAATGGAGGGTTTAGTTTTTTGTTTGAAAGTGAGGCACTTGGAAATACAGAAGAAGGATCTCCAGCAATAATTCCGGGGAATTCACAAAAAAGTCGACTGATTCAACGGTTAAAAGAAAAAGACTTGGATCTTAGAATGCCTTTTGAAAAACCAGCACTTTCCGAAGAAGAATTAAACTTATTTACCAAATGGATTGATCAGGGAGCTAAATGGGGAACCCATTGGGCATATATTACTCCTAAAAAAGAAGAGCTTCCAAAGATTAAAAACGATTCCATTCAGCATTTTATTAAATCTCCTATAGATCAATTTATTGCTTCGAAAATGGAAGTTCAACAACTATCTCCCAATACTCCTGCTCAGAAAAACATATTGGCACGAAGGGTAGCTTTCGATATTACAGGTTTGCCACCAGAAGAACGACATTTTAATGCTTTTATGGAGGATGAAATTTCTTATGAAAATTTCATTGATAGTCTGTTAAATCAAAAAACCTATGGGGAGAAATGGGCAAGTTGGTGGTTGGATTTAGCTCGATATGCAGATACAAAAGGATATGAGGCTGATCGTGGGCGCTCCATATGGCAATACCGTGATTGGGTAATAAATGCATTAAATACCAACCTTTCTTTTGATCAATTTACGATTGATCAACTGGCAGGTGATTTGCTGCCAAATCCTAAAGCTGCTAATTTAATTGCAACAGCATTTCATAGAAACACGATGACTAATGATGAAGGGGGCACCTCAAATGAAGAGTTTAGAACTGCTGCTGTCATTGACCGTGTTAATACAACCTTTGATGTTTGGCAAAGTACAACCATGAGTTGTGTTCAATGTCACAGTCATCCATATGATCCTATTCATCATGATGAATATTATAAAATGATGGCATTTTTTAATAATACCCGGGATGAAGATACTACAGATGAAGAGCCAAACCTTAGAACATATAATGCAGAGGATACAAAATCAATTACCGATTTATTAGAATGGATTGCCCTTTATGGTGATGACATAACAAAAAAATCCTACGAAGATTTTTTAAATTTCAATGAGCCCAAGTATCATTTACATGCTTGTGAAAATGTGTCTAAGGGCACTTTAATTACAGATGGAAAAAGATTGGGATTATGGAATAAGGGTTCGGCCTATCTCCGAAATGTTGATACAAGAGGCGGGACACGTTTAATTCTTGAATTTAATTATCCAAAAAGCGGATCACAGATCACTATTAGAAATGGAGGGCCTAGTGGTTCGATTTTAAGTCAGTTTAAACTTCCAACAACAAATTCTAAAAACGGTAATTATGGAGAAATTATATCAGTCCCTTTTAAAGCTTTAAACACAAAAGTTGATTTGTATATCGAAGCTCAAAACAATTCACTTTCAAAACCAAGAGAATACATAGGTATCTTAAATTGGGTTGCTTTTTTACCTGAACTCCCTGGTAAATCTAAAATAAAATATCCTGCTATTGAAAAAAGTTTCACCACTTTAATAAATTCAAAGACAACGCGAACTCCAATTCTAGTTGAAAACCCAAGTTTTATGAAAAGGGAGACTCGTTTTTTTGAACGAGGTAATTGGCAAATGCCCTTAGACACTGTTGCTTCTGATGTTCCGTCAATATTAAACGACTGGGACATGGAATGGGATAAAAATCGATTAGGATTGGCCAAATGGCTTGTGAGTGATGCTAATCCATTAACTTCAAGAACGGTTGTCAATCGAATTTGGTATCAGATTTTTGGTCGTGGAATTGTTTCGACCATTGAGGATATGGGAACTCAATCAGAACCTCCTACTCATCCTGCTTTATTAGATTGGATGGCGGTGCATTTTATGGAAGATCAACAATGGGATTTGAAAGCCCTAATCAAGTCTATTGTTATGACTGCTACCTATCAGCAAAGTTCTGCTATTGATGAATATAAATACCGCTTAGACCCAAATAATATATTTTATTCTCGTGGTCCTAAATTACGGCTTCAAGCTGAAGAGATTAGAGATCAAGCACTAGCAGTTTCTGGATTATTAAGTCCTAAAATGGGAGGAATGGGTGTAATGCCACCCCAGCCAGATGGAATATGGGAGCATCGCTATTTGGGAAATCTTTGGAAGGAAAGTATTGGAGAAGATCGCTACAGAAGAGCCATATATACTTATTTGAAGAGAACCAGTCCCTATCCTTCACTTTTAACTTTTGACGCTGGCTCTAGAGAGGTTTGTTTAGTGCAAAGGCTCCCTACAAATACTCCTTTACAAGCCTTGGTAACTTTGAATGATCCTGTATTTTTAGAAGCTGCATTTCATTTAGCAAAAAGTGAGATGACGGCATCCGATATTGATGGAGCAATTCGATCAATTTATTACAAAGCGACTTATTCTGAGATAAAATCAGAATCCTTGGAGGTATTAAGAAATCTGTATCAAGCAGCACTAATTGAATTTACAGAAAATCCAGAAGCTTTAGAACAGTTTTTAGACATTAAAAGCACTACCCTTCATCATGCAGCACTTACAATGGTAGCCAATGCGATTATGAATTTAGACGAATTTTTAACACATGCGTAAAGATGAATGATATAGAAAAAAAATTACTAAATGAGTATGTGCTTAATCAAGCTTCAATCAATAGTAGGAGGCACTTTTTGAAGGATTGTACCTTAGGCTTAGGTGGAATTGCATTTGGAAGTTTGCTGAAAAGTTGTGCTCCTTCAGGCAGTCCAAATCTTTTTGGAGGAGAACGAACATTAAACCCTTTAGCCCCTTTGTCACCACCTAAGCTTCCAAAGGTTAAGAATGTAATCTATTTACATATGGTAGGGGCACCCTCCCAATTGGAAATGTTCGATTACAAGCCTGAGTTGCATAAACTTCATGATCAACTTTGTCCTGAATCTTTATTGAAAGGCAAAAAATTTGCCTTTATACAGGGGGTTCCCAAAATGCTTGGTCCCCAGGCAAAATTTACTCAAGCAGGAGCGTCTGGAAATTGGATTTCTGATAATCTTCCTCATTTTAAAAAGGTTATTGATGATGTTGCTTTTCTAAAAGCGGTAAACACAGATCAGTTTAATCATGGGCCGGCGCAACTATTAATGCATACAGGGAGTGCTCGTTTTGGAAGGCCTAGTCTTGGATCTTGGGCAACTTACGGCCTTGGCTCAGAAAATCAAAATTTACCCGGTTTTGTAGTTTTAACTTCCGGTGGCACACCTGATGCAGGTAAAAGTGTGTGGGGGAGTGGCTTTTTACCTTCCGTATATCAAGGAATTCAATGCCGCTCTAAAGGTGATCCTGTATTATATATAAAAGATCCTAAGGGAGTTTCTAGAAATTTAAAGAGGGAATTATTATCCTCAATTAATGAAATAAATTATCAAGAATTTAAAGCCCAGGAAGATCCCGAAATTTTGACACGTATCAATCAATATGAGATGGCGTATCGCATGCAAATTACAGTTCCTGAAGTAATGGATATTGAAAATGAACCAGAATCAGTACAGAAAATGTATGGTGTCACCCCCGGAAAAGAATCCTTTGCTAATAATTGTTTATTGGCAAGAAAAATGGTTTCAAGCGGTGTTCGCTTTGTACAGCTTTATGATTGGGGTTGGGATAGTCATGGAGATTCCCCTGCCAACGCTGTAGATCTTGGATTGAGAAATAAATGTAAAGAAATTGACCGACCCATCACTGCACTTTTATTAGACCTCAAGCAACGAGGCCTTTTGGATGAAACTCTTGTGGTTTGGGGAGCAGAATTTGGACGAACTCCAATGCAAGAAAACCGTGAAGGAAGGGATATGGGCTATAAGGGTCGGGACCATCACGGCGATGCATTTACAATGTGGATGGCTGGTGGCGGAATTAAAAAAGGTGTTGTTCATGGACAGACAGATGATATTGGATATACGGCTGTGGAGGGTAAGGTTTCAGTACATGATATCAATGCTACTATTTTACATCTTTTAGGATTTGACCATGAAGAGTTTACCTATGATTTTCAGGGTAGACCTTTTCGATTAACTGATGTTGAAGGAAATATAATTCGAGAAATTTTGTCTTAATCTAGCACATAATGGATATAGTTTTAACTTTTTTTGGACGATTTCATCCTTTGTTGGTCCATTTGCCTATTGGTTTTATTCTGATGGGACTATTATTTGAATGCTACAAAAAAAAAATACAACCAGCCGCTACAGTTTTAAAATTTATCTTTTTTTGGGCGTCGGTAAGTTCTCTATTATCCATAGTTAGTGGGATTTTTCAATTTCTACAAGAGGGTTATATATGGGGTAACATTCAGGGTCACTTTATTGCAGGAGTGGCTACATTTGTCCTGACGTTAGGTTTTTATCTCTTTCTAAAAGGAAATGTATTTGCCCTTCGGATTCCAAGGTTGTTTTATACATTAGGATTATTTATTTCGCTAATGATAACAGGTCATTTGGGCGGAAACATCACTCATGGTGATAATCATCTAACAGAACCTCTTGAAGCATTAGTAGGAATTAATAATAAGAGTGAGGTTCGATTTTTAAATGTAGATGACTACAGTAGGCAAAAAGTTTATAGTGGATTAATTGAACCGATCCTATCAAAAAAATGTGTTCGTTGTCACAATCCAAAAAAAGCAAAGGGGCAACTTCAAATGCACACCTATGCTGCTCTTCAAAAAGGAGGTAAAAATGGAATAATACTAGATTTTAACTCCCCTGAGTCTAGTGAAATTCTAAATCGAATACACCTACCAGAATTTGAGAAGAAGCATATGCCACCCAGAGCACAAAAACAGTTAACTCAAGCTGAAAAGGATATAATTAACTATTGGGTTTTGAAAGGGGCTCCTGAATTTAAAACATTGGGCGAACTTGGTTTTAATGAGATTCAATTGAATTCTTTTATGGTTCAAGAGAATGAAGAGGTTTACCCCTCTATTGAACTAGATTTACCGGATAAAAAAATCATTGACAGTTTGCAATCTATGGGCATTTTAATCACTCCAGTAAAACAAAATAGTAATCTGTTGTTTTTGAGTACTATAAATTACAAGGCCTTTTCAGATAATGATTTAGGGCTTCTTGCATCCTTAAATAAGCATATTGTAAGTATTGATTTAAGTGATAGTAATGTTACAGATGCAGTTTTTACTTCTTTGAGTAAGTTTTCTAATTTGGTTAGTATTAAACTTAATCGGACTGCAATTTCAGGACAGGGAATAGATCAATTGTCTAAACTTGATAACTTAAAAAAAATTCATTTAATCAACACAAATTTAAAATCAGAAGCAATTCAAATTATCTCAGGTTTTAAACCACTTATTAAGGCATTTGTTTTTCAATTCAATCGCGATCTAAGATCAGAAATTTCTTTACCCCCAGAAATTTTAGTACGTTTTGATTTTGGAAATTACCTCTTGGAAGATTTACCATCAGACACAGTAGTATATTGATATACATGCATGTCTATTTCGTTATTAAAAAAGTGTAAAATAAAATTCAAAATCAGGGATTGACTTCAATACAAGAAATAGTATATTTGCAATCGAAAATAGGACGCGTAGCTCAGCTGGATAGAGCATCTGCCTTCTAAGCAGACGGTCACAGGTTCGAATCCTGTCGCGTTCACAACTTTTAAAAGCCTTCCATTTGAATGGAAGGCTTTTTTTATTTTCAAAAAGTAAATGAATTTATTATTTTTTTTGTGACTTTAGTTCAGCTAAAATTGCCTCTAAAAGTTCTGATTGGCGTTGTAAAAGTTGAAGTGTTTCACGGTCAGTTACCTTTTGCTCAATGGTTCGTGTTTTATTAAAATATTTCATGAGTTATTGATTTGTTTTTTCAAGTTAAATAAACGTTTCGAATTTTTGAACCTTTTTGAAGAAAATAATACCCAATTGTATATATTCGAGTAAAATTTAGATGTCCTAAATACTTATAATATTAATAATTTAACTCACAATGAAAATAGGAGTTCCAAAAGAAATAAAACCCCATGAGGCTAGAGTAGGGATTACCCCTGCAGGAGCACAAGCACTCATTCGTAAAGGCCACCAAGTAAATATTCAAAAAGGCGCAGGTCTGTTGAGTGGATTTTCGGATGAAGAATTTGAAGATGTAGGCTGTTCTTTTTCTGAAACGATAAAAGAAGTATACGAAGCTGCAGAAATGATTATTAAGGTAAAAGAGCCTATAGCTGCTGAATATGACTTAATTCAGCCAAATCAATTGTTGTTTACTTATTTTCATTTTGCATCAAGTGAAAAATTGACCAATGCAATGATAAAGTCTAATGCGGTTTGTTTGGCCTATGAAACGGTTGAGGAAAATGGAAGACTTCCTTTATTAATTCCAATGTCTGAGGTTGCCGGAAGAATGGCAACACAAGAAGGCGCCAAATATTTAGAGAAACCACAAGGTGGATTAGGTATTTTATTAGGGGGAGTTACAGGAGTTAAACCAGCAAATGTATTGATTATTGGTGGGGGTGTTTCAGGTACAGAAGCTGCTAGAATGGCGGCTGGAATGGGAGCTAACGTAACGATTTTGGATACTAATTTAAGTCGTTTAAGAGAGTTAGAAATTATTATGCCTGCCAATGTTACCCCAATCTATTCAACATCGCTAACCATAGAACAAGAAGTAGAGCGCTCTCATTTAATTATTGGGACAGTACTGATACCTGGCTCTAAGGCACCAAAATTGGTCCGCAAGGAAATGCTTAAAAAAATGCTTCCTGGCACTGTCTTAGTAGATGTTGCGATTGATCAGGGTGGCTGTTTTGAAACAAGCGAACCGACTACACATGATGATCCCATAATAATAAAAGAGGATATTATACACTATGCGGTAACCAATATGCCAGGAGCAGTTCCATTTACTTCCACTACTGCACTTACAAATGCTACTCTTAGCTTTGCCTTACAATTGGCAAACAAGGGTTGGGAAAAAGCATGTATTGAAAACAAAGCGTTAGCCAAAGGTTTGAATGTTGTAAAGGGTAAGGTCGTTTATAAAGAAGTTGCCGAAGCTTTTAATTTAGAGTATATTGCACTCGCATCAATTTTAAACTAGTTCGTGAATTTCTCACCTTCAAAGCTAAACCTCTTTACTTTTTTCAAATTACCCATGGTGTGGTGGTCTGGAATACGTGTGGTGGTTTTTGAAAAAAACTACTGTGAAGTAAATGTGAGACATCGTTGGATTAATCAAAATCCATTCAAATCAATGTTTTGGGCTGTGCAAGGTATGGCAGCGGAACTTACTACTGGGGTGCTATTGATGCATGAAATTCAAATTTCAAAGCAAAAAATTTCAATGCTGGTGCTAAATAATAAAGCAAATTTTTCAAAAAAGGCTCGTGGTCGAATTCTTTTTTCATGTGCCCCTGAGGATAAAATAGCAAAAGCAATAGAACAATTAATCAAAACAAAAGAACCACAGACCTTATGGTTAATTTCAAAAGGGGTAGATGAAAATCAAGACGTTGTTTCTACTTTTGAATTTGAATGGACTTTATTATTAAAAAAATAAAAATTATGAAACCAAGCTTTATAAATGACTTGTCAGTCCCTGCTGTTGCTGCCCCCATGTTTTTAATCTCTGGACCAAAATTGGTTATTGAGTGTTGTAAAAATGGAGTTGTGGGAACTTTTCCTGCATTGAATCATCGCTCGACAGAAGGATTTGAAGAATGGGTAATTGAAATTAAAGAGGCGCTTGCCGCTTTTGAAAAAGAAACTGGAAAAAAAGCAGCTCCTTTTGGAGTAAACCTTATTGTTCATCCAACAAATCCCAGAGTTCAGCCTGATCTAGAAATATGTATGAAGCATAAAGTTCCTTTGATTATTACTTCTTTAGGAGCGGTGTCAGATTTAGTCAATGCTGTACATAGCTACGGGGGCCTGGTTTATCATGATGTGATAAAAAAGCGACATGCTGAAAAAGCTGCTGAAGCAGGAGTTGATGGTTTAATTCTCGTTTCTGCTGGTGCTGGTGGACATGCAGGAACCCTAAACCCTATGGCTTTGATAAATGAGATTAAACAGTTTTTTACTAAAACTATATTATTGTCTGGATGTATTAGCACCGGAAACGATATTGCATCAGCATTACAAATGGGTGCGGATTTAGCTTATATGGGTACCCGTTTTATAAACGTAGATGAAAGTATGGCTGACGAAGAGTACAAAAAAATGATAATGAATAGTAAGGCAGAGGATATTGTCTATACTGCTGCAGTATCTGGGGTAAGTGCAAATTTTTTACGTCCTAGTTTAGAGGCAATGGGGATCACTGAAGAGTTGTGGAACCAAGCTAAGAAAATAGATTTTGGTAGTGAACTTGATGCGGCTAAAGCAGAAGCAAAAGCTTGGAAAACAATCTGGTCTGCAGGCCAGGGGGTAACCTCCATTAAGAATATTCAATCAACTCAAGTTTTAATTGAAACTTTATTAGAAGAATTTAAAGAAGCCTTGACCCGTCAAAAAGATTTATACGAAAACTACTGTTAATTCATTGAAATTAATCTGTAAATAAAGATTGCTGTACGTTGAATCAATGCATTCATTGTTTTTAAATTTACAGTTTCTTTTGGGGTATGTGCTCCATTCCCCATAGTTCCTAGGCCATCTAACCCATCTACATAATCTGCAACAAACGAAATATCAGCTGCTCCTCTTCTTCCGGGGTCATAAGCAGTTACTCCTTCATGACCTAGAGAGAGACTTACCTCATTTAAAATAGCCAATAACGCTCTGTTTCCATCGGTTGGTCCCATAGCAGGATAACTATCGGTGAAACTAATTTTAGCTTTGGTTTGGGGTAGGTTGTTAGAAACTATTTCACGCATCTTTGCACGTGCATTTTCTTTTTGTTCTTCTGAAATGAATCTCAACCCACCGTGAACCACTGATGTTTGAGCAACAACATTTGTTTTACCAAAAGTATCACCACTACTTGTTTGGGAATCATAGTTTATAAAAGTCCCCCCTAAGAGTGTCCCAGGATTGAATGTCAAATATTCTTCACCCCTTACTTGTTCATAAAAAGAATTCAGTATTCTACTCATTTCAAAGATGGCTCCCGCTCCTGTGTAATCACTAAAAATACCTGAGGAATGGGCTCTTTTTCCTTCTACTTCTACTTTCCATCCAGAAGCACCACGCCTTGCAATTGTTGCATTATCAAATCCAGTTGAGGTTTCAAACCCTAACGCAATATCCGCTCCTTTTGCAGCTTCAATCAACTCTTTTCGTGATATAGATAATGGCTTCCCTGTGCTTTCTTCATCACCGGTAAATGCAACAGTAATGTTAGCGTCTTTTAATAAATTTAAATCAGCTAGTGCTTTTAAGGCATAGAAAACGACAACATCTCCACCTTTCATATCATTTGCACCTGGTCCATAGGCAATACTGTCATTTGTTTTTTCAAATTTTTGAAAAGGACTGTTTTCTTCAAATACGGTATCTAAATGACCAATAAGTAAAAGTTTTTTCCCTTTGGTTCCATTTAGTGAGGCAAAAAAATGTCCTGCTCGATTCATTTCTTCTGGCATTTCAATCCATTCCGTTGTAAACCCTATTGATTTGAATGCGGTATCAAAAACAATTCCTACTTCGCGAACACCCTTCTTATTGAGTGTACCGCTATTAATATTGACAATTTTTTCAAGAAAATCAATACTCTGATTATCCATGGTTTGCACTTTTTTGACAATTTTTTTCTCAATACGGCTTAGCTTTTGTGCATTACTAAACCACTGAATAAATAAGATAAAAAGGAATGTGAGTACTTGTTTTTTCATAGTAAAAATTAAAAGTTTTTGGTCAGTGACTTTACTATTTTATTTTCAGCTAAAAACTCTTGTGAAATAACTTTTAAGGTTGTGTATAGCGGAATGGCAATGATCATACCCACTGGTCCCAAGAGTGTTCCTGACGCAAGAATAACAATAAATATTTCTAAAGGATGGGATTTAACACTATTAGAAAAAATGAAAGGCTGACTAAAGAAATTATCAATTAATTGTCCAATCACAAAACCAATCATTACATAGGATGTTTTGGGAAGTATTACCGAACTGAAATCAGCACCAATAAAACTACTCATAGTCAATGTCATCATTAATAAACCCCCAATGATAGGCCCCAAGTATGGGATCAAATTTAGAAGCGCACACAAGAAGGCAATAATAAATGCATTTTCAACCTTAAATACTGCCAAAACAATACTATAAATGATTAATAGAATACTGATTTGCAGAAGAAGACCTAAAAAATAACGCGATAATAGACGCTTGGTTTTTTCAATTGATTTTTCAACTCGGTCTGTAATTTTATCATTCACTAATGTGAGTATTATACTATCCTGTAAATGACTGTCTTTTAAGAAAAAGAAGAGGATAAAAAGTACAGAAAAAAGACCAATAGTGAAGCCTCCTAATAGTTCTAAAATTTGATTCAATAATTCGGGTAGCAGACCGAAGTTTACATTTTGGAAGAGGTTATCAACTGCAAGTTGCTGCTGCCAAAAACTATTGTCAACTTGAAAGTAGATACTTATTTCCTGTATTAATGTTTCCGTTGTTTTTTTTAGACTCTCCACATCTAGAAGGGAAAGGTTTTCACCTTGTTGAATAAGTAAGGGAACAAAGAGTGAAAAAACGCTGATAAGAAGACCAAGTAAAATAAATAATGTAAGCGAAGTAGCTAATATATTTTTAAAATGAAGACGTTTTATAAAAAACTGATTGATAGGACGACCAATTAAACTGATTACTCCAGCGATAATCATATAAATAAGTAAGGTTTGTAGTTGAAGCAGGAGCCATAATACTATGGCAATGCCTAGGAGCTGGAGTATAGCCAAAACAATACCTTTAGAAATTTCTTTAGCATTCATAAGTTAAAGATAAGGAAGTTATGGGTTTGTGTTTTGTTGTTGCTTAATAAATAGTGTATGACATCCTAATAGTCCAGCGGTTTCGGTTCTAAATCTTTGATTGCCTAGGCTTATTGGAATAATTTCTTTTTGAATTGCCGCGTTTATTTCAGAAGGACTAAAATCTCCTTCCGGTCCAATCATCAAACAGATTTGGGTGCCGCTTAACGGAATATCAATTAGTCTTTGCTTGGGTTGATCTTCACAGTGGGCGATGAAAATTTGATCAAATTCAGGAGTAGCAATAAATTTACTAAAAGACATGGGATCATTGATTTTGGGTATAAAGAAATGTTGTGCTTGTTTTAAACCTGCAACGATAATCTTTTCAAACCGCTCTTTTTTAATAATTTTTCTTTCAGAATGATCACATAGTACAGGCGTAATTGAGGCAATCCCTAATTCGGTAAGTTTTTCCAGCATCCATTCCATTCTGCTGTTATTTTTTGTAGGTGCAATTGCTAAATGAATTTGATGTTTTTTTTCAAGATGTTGAAATGATTTTTTTATTTGTGCAATTGTTTTGTTGGGAGATACAAATGTAAGGGTTCCAGTCCATTCTAGTCCACTTCCATTTGTAACGGTTATGGTTTCACCACTTGACTTGCGTAGTACTTTTGCAATATGTTTACTTTCTTCTTTATTAAAAGTAAATTCCTTTGTTTTTAGATCAATTAAGGCGTCATAAAAAAGAGTCATAGGCCGTACTTTAATCTTGCATTCGAGGGATCACCAAAGCCACCAAATTCTTCTTTTTGAATTTTATAATATGCTGCTATACCAATCATTGCAGCATTGTCAGTAGTATATTCAAATGGTGGAAGGGATACTATCCAGCCTTCTTTTAACGCGATATTTTGTAATTGCGTTCTGATTTCTGAATTTGCTGCAACTCCGCCACCAATTATTATATGGGACAGCTTTTTCTCCTTGACAACTTTAACGATTTTCGTAAGAATTATTTGAACCAAGGTGTACTGTATACTAGCGCATAGATCGTTTCTATTTAACTTGATAAAGTTGGGATCTTTTTGTTCCTGATTTGACAAAAAATTAATTACTGCTGTTTTAACTCCGCTATAACTTACATCATAACCAGGCAAGTTGGGTATTGGAAAGGTAAAGCGATGAGGATTTCCTTCTTTTGCTAACTTGTCAATCTGAGGGCCTGAAGGATACGGTAGTCCCATGCGTTTTCCACACTTATCAAAAGCTTCGCCTATAGCATCATCTAGGGTTGTTCCTAAAATTTCCATTTTAAACTGGTCGTGCATAAGGACTAGTTGGGTGTGTCCTCCGGATACAGTTACTCCAAGACATGGAAAGGCGGGAGTTTGGATACGTTCATCATCAATAAAATGGACTAATAAATGTCCTTGCATATGATTTATTGGGATCAATGGGATGTCCAAAGCCAGCGCTATAGACTTTGCAAATGCACTTCCGACCAATAGAGACCCAAGAAGTCCAGGTCCTTGCGTATATGCGATTGCAGTTAGGTCTTTTTTGTCGATATTTGCTTTGCGTAAAGCTTGTTGAACTACGGGAACTATTTTAGACTGATGTGCACGTGAAGCTAATTCAGGAACCACCCCTCCATAAGCGATGTGAATTTCTTGATTAGCGATGCAATTGGATAATATTTTCCGTCCTTTGATTACCGCTGCAGCGGTATCATCACAAGAGGATTCAATGGCTAATATTATAGGAGTTTTATGCAACATTAGATTTTAAACAACGTTACAAAAGTAAAAGATTACAATCAAAAAGCGCAGAAAAATAATAGGCATTACATTAGGAGCAATTCTCCTACTTCTCCTTGTTGGATTATGGCTTGTTTCTTCCTCCTTTATACAGACGAAAATCATTAAATCCATTACACAAGATTTTAAATTCAAAACAAAACAGGAATTCAGTATCCAAAAAGTGTCTTTAAAATGGAATGGAAAACTTCAGCTTTCTGACTTTTATATTGAAGACCATCATGGAGATACTTTACTTTATGCTAAAGAATTTAAAACCTCTATACTTGATTTTAAAAAGTTAAGTGATAGTGATCTTGATCTATTCACGATTGAAGCTTCCCAAGTATATTTTAATTTAAAGAAATATGTTAATGAGGAAACACACTCCTTAAAAATATTGATCGATAAATTAAAAAAAGACACTCCTCAAAAAAATAAATTTCTGTTAAAGAGTTCTTCCGTTGAAATTTCTAAGGGGCATTTTGTTTATAATGACCTGAGTAAAGATTCAAGTCTAACTACAAATCTCAGTAACATAGAATTATTAGGATCTGATCTTATTTATAAAGAGGAACACATTGATGTAGCGTTAGAAAGTTTAAACGGTTTTTTGATTTCTCCAAAAGAAATTCCGGTTTCTCTAAAAGGAATAATGCACTATGAACCAGGTATTCTGGCTATCGATTCACTAGAACTCGAAAGTGATTTAAATCGTTTTAAAGGGGCTTTGACTCTTACAGGAAAGGATAATACGTTAAAAAACGTCTTTACGTCTGGGTCTGTAAAGCTTGTCATATCAGAGGGGTCACTCCATGTTGGAGATTTTTTAGAAAAACCATCTTATTTTAAAAACACGGATACTTTTGCAATTTCCCTTACTGCTGAAGGTCCTTTGAACGAACTTAAGTTCAAGAACGTCAAAATTGCAAATGAAGCAGTTTCATTTGATGGATCTTTGGATGTTCAACATCTTTCGGATCCTGAGAAACCAAATTTTTTATTGGATATTGAATCAATGGAGATACTAACGGCTTCTTTTGCAGAGCACATTCCGAATCTAGAAAAAAACAATAATCGATACCTTGAACTATTAGAAAAGATTCAGTTTTCAGGGTCAATTTCGAGCACTACAAAGGGTCTAAATTTAGCTTTATTATCTACAAATGGTTGGGGTGATTTTTCTTTGAGTGGTGGAATAGGTATGGGTTTTTTAGAAAATCAAGATAAGAATAGATCTTTTGATTTATCAGTGAATCTGCAAGATGTTTCTTTAGGTAAATTTTTAACTAATGAGTCAGAATATAAATTATCTTCTGAACTATATTTCAAAGGAAACGTTCCACTGTCGGATCCTATGTCTATAAATTGGAAAGCTACAAACACAAGCTTAACGTCTTCTAAATTAGCTCTTAGAAATATCAGTTTTGAAGGGCGTTTCCAGGATAAAATATTGAGAAATACATTGAGTATAAATTCATTACCTGTTGAATTAAAGAGTGATGCACTGTTTAATTTCAGTGAAGAGGTTCCATTACTTACACTAGTAGCAAATATATCAAAGTTGGATTTAAATTCATTTGGCCTTAAGATAGGTGCAGATAAAAAAGACTTTTCAGGTGTCGTTATATCAAATGTTAAAGGAATCAATTGGGATGATTTAGTAGGGGAATTAAAGATATCCTCCGCGAGTATTACGAATGACTCAAAAAAGGTGTTTTTAAATCCCATTTCAATTAAAAAGCAATTTTTTGAAGATGAAACGCAATTGTCGATTACTAACTCTGATTGTATTTCAGGAAGTGCAAAAGGTATCTTTAAGCTAAGTGAACTGGGTGTGTTGTTTCGGAATGCTTTACATCAGGTGTATCCATTTTTACCGCAAACAATTCCTTCCGAAGGCCAATATTTAGGGTTCAATATGAAGATTTACAAAAAATTATTAGATGCTATATATCCTTCGCTATCAATTTCCGAAAATATATTCTTAAAAGGCAGATTAGCATCAGACGGTATGCGATCTGAAGTTACATTAGATGCTCCTATTTTAAGATGGGATGATATTCAATTTAAAAATATTCACTTTCAATTAGACACAAAAAATCCACTGTATAATACCTTTTTAAGTGTTGGAGACTTGAAGCATGAGTATTATTCAGGAAAGGAGTTTAATATGATTAGTACGCAACTAAGAGATACCTTATATTTTAGATCTGAATTTTTGGGAAATAATAATGGTCCTATCCCTTTTGAAGTTAATTTCTATCACACAAAAGAAGTAAATGGAACTTCTCATTTTGGAATAAAAAAATCAGAATTACCATTGGGTAGCGATTCATGGACAGTCAATCCGTCAGATTCAGCAAATGAAAAAATAAGTTATTCACCGAGTACCAAAACTATACAAGTTTCAGAGTTTAATGCGATTTCTGGTGCACAAACAATCTCGCTTTCAGGAAGTCATAAAACGTTAAATGATTTTAAGTTTAATATTGATGCTAAGAATGTTTTATTGGAGAATATTCTTCCTGACAATCCTATTTTTAGTGTTAAAGGAAAAGCCTCTGTTTCAGGCTCGATAGAGCGATCACTCCTCAATAATAAGTTGGATTTTTTAGGGGAAATAAAGGGTTTGACAATCAATCAAGAGGAGCTAGGAGAATTTAAAATACAGTCAAACGGAAACACTAAAACAAATATTTTTTACACGAATCTAAATATAGAAAAAAACAAAAAAAACACTCTGTCTGTTGTAGGAGTATGGCAAGATTTAGAAAACCCAATACTTAATTATGATCTTAATGTCAATGATTTAGACTTAAGTTTTCTTTCCCCTCTTGGGAAAACAGCATTGAATGAAATCAAAGGGATGTTAAGTGGATCGGTAAATGTTTGGGGCCCATTAGAAAATCTAAAACATAACGGATTGTTGTCTGTAAATGATGGAGGGTTAAAAATTCCTTATTTAAATGTTGAATATGCCTTTAAGCAAACAGATATTCGTTTGTATGATCAAGTATTTGAATTCAAGGACATAAAAATGAACGATACTGCGTTGGAAACCACTGCAGTCTTGGATGGAACATTTTCACACACAAACTTTAGAGATTGGACCACGAATTTAAGAGTTGCTTCAGACAGAATGTTGCTTTTAAATACAGAACAGAATCCGGAATCATTATTTTTTGGGCAGGGCTTTCTGGAGGGTGAGGTGCTATTAGTAGGACCAACAAAAAATCTTATGATTAGTGTTGAAGGTAAAACGGATAACGGAACATCAATTAAAATACCTTGGGCGGAAGATTATGGCTTAACAGACACTTCTTACATCAGTTTTATTGATAAGAATAATAAAAACAGATTTACAGTCGCTAAAACTGCAACAGAAATTCAGGAAATAAGCGGGTTAGAGCTTAATTTTGAATTGGATGTAACGAATGAAGCAGAGATAGAAATTGTAATTGATCAAGAAACTGGAAGTTATTTAAGTGGAAAAGGTGCGGGGAACCTCTTTATGGAAATTAACACCAATGGTAAATTCAATATGTGGGGCGATTTTATTACATATGAAGGAATTTATAATTTTAAAAACCTTGGCGTTATTGATAAAAAATTCAATGTAAAGCCAGGAGGTACTATTGTTTGGGAAGGAAATCCGTTGGAAGCTCAAATGGATTTAGAGGCAGTATATGATGTTCCTGGCGGGGCAAACCCAGCATTACTTCTTGACAACCCTAATTTTAATAAAAAAATACAAACAGAGGTTTTGATTCGACTTCAAGGGAATTTATTAAAACCAGATAATCCTGTTTTTGAAATTGATTTTCCTAATACTAGCGGAACAGTTGCGTCAGAAATTAATTATCGCTTGTCTGATCCACAGCGAAGTCAACTTCAGGCAATATCTCTGTTGTCACAAGGTATTTTCATCAATGAGGTAAGTGTCTCCATGCAGGGTATTACTAATAATTTATATCAAAAAGCATCGGATATTTTTAGTGACCTGATAGGTGAAGAGAATGATAAGTTGAAAGTAGGGATTGATTATTTACAGGGAGATAAAAGTGCTTTACTAGATATAGCTACAGAAGACCGTCTAGGATTTACACTATCAACAAAAATTAGTGATCGGATTTTATTGAATGGAAAGATTGGTGTTCCAGTAGGAGGTTTAGAACAAACATTAATTGTAGGAAATGTTCAGATTGACTTTATACTTAATGAAGAAGGCTCTCTCCGAGCAAAAGTGTTTAACAAAGAAAATGAATTTAGATATATAGGAGATGAATTGGGCTACACTCAGGGGGTAGGTCTTTCATATAATGTAGATTTTGATACTTTTAAAGAGTTGATAAAAAAGATTTCAACACTAAATCCGGGTTTATCTGATGAAAAGATTTCAAAAAGTGAAACTAGCTTAGAAACAGATCTGATTCAATTTGTAAATAAAAATTGATTCCCACCTTTTAGATTTACATAAAATTTTAACACCAATGATACTGCTCTTAATTTATTGATTAAATTTGCAGCGAAACTTATTAAATGAATTCAACAATTAAACGCATAGGAGTTTTAACCTCAGGGGGTGACGCTCCAGGTATGAATGCAGCTGTGCGAGCTGTTGTTAGATCTGCAACTTTTTTTTCTATTGAATGTGTCGCTATTTATCAAGGCTATCAAGGCTTGATCTCTAACAAGACTAAATTAATGAACGCTCGAAGTGTAAACAACATCATCAACAAAGGTGGGACTGTTCTCAAATCTGCACGATGTCTAGAGTTTAGAACTCCAGAGGGACGAGAAAAAGCTTTTGAGACAATCAAGAAAAACAATATTGACGGACTTATAGTAATTGGTGGAGATGGTTCTTTTACTGGTGCCATGATTTTTCAATCTGAATTTAATATTCCCGTAATTGGAATTCCAGGAACTATAGATAACGACATTTATGGTACAACACACACCATTGGATATGACACCGCACTAAACACCGTTATTGATGCGATTGATAAAATACGGGATACGGCAATTTCCCATAACCGTCTCTTTTTTGTAGAAGTAATGGGGAGAGATGCGGGACATATTGCTCTAAATACAGGTATTGGTGCTGGTGCAGAAGAAATATTGATTCCTGAAGAAGATATGGGATTGGATCGTTTATTAGATTCATTAAAGCGAAGTGAAAAGTCAGGAAAATCCTCAAGTATTGTTGTGGTAGCTGAGGGTGATAAAACAGGTAAAAATGTTTTTGAAATAGCTGAATACATTGAAAAAAACTTACCTTATTATGAGGTTAGAGTTTCTGTTTTAGGTCATATGCAACGAGGAGGTAGCCCGAGCTGTTTTGATCGTGTTTTAGCTTCGAGAATGGGAGTTCATGCTGTTGAATCGATGATCAATGGTAAATCGAATGTAATGGTAGGGATAGACGACTCAAAAATGATTTTAACTCCGCTATCAAAGGCAATAAAAGGAAAATCAAAAATAAACAAGGATTTAATCAGAGTATCAGATATACTCACAGTATAATAATTTAAACTTAAATAAATAAAAATGGCAATTAGAATTGGAATCAATGGTTTTGGAAGAATAGGTAGATTGGTTTTTCGTTCAGCAATGAAGCAGAATGATGTAACTGTAGTTGGAATAAATGATTTACTAGATATTAAGCACCTTGCTTACTTATTAAAATATGATTCTGTTCACGGTACGTATGATGGAACAATTGAGATTGATGGAAATAATCTTGTTGTAGACGGTCATCCTGTTCGTATTTCAGCAGAACGCGACCCTGCAGCAATAGGTTGGGGAACCCTCAATACTGATGTAGTGGCTGAGTGTACAGGTATTTTTACAACACTTGAATCTGCTCAAGCACACATCAACGGTGGTGCAAAAAAAGTTGTTATTTCAGCTCCTTCAGCTGATGCACCGATGTTTGTAATGGGTGTAAATCATAAAGAAGCAAGTAGTTCTGATGCTATTGTTTCTAATGCATCTTGTACTACAAACTGTTTGGCTCCAATCGCTAAAGTACTAAACGATCACTTCGAAATTGAAGAAGGTTTGATGACAACTGTCCATGCTACAACTGCGACTCAGTTCACTGTAGATGGACCTTCAAGAAAAGATTTTAGAGGAGGGAGAAGTTCCTTGCTCAATATTATGCCGGCTTCAACTGGAGCTGCAAAAGCAGTAACAAAAGTGATTCCAGCACTAGTAGGAAAACTTACTGGAATGGCATTTAGAGTTCCTACAGCCAACGTTTCTGTTGTAGATTTAACGGTTAAATTAAAGAAGGAAACTTCTTATGAAGAAATTAAGCAGGTAATGAAGAGTGCTGCTGATAATGAAATGAAAAACATATTGGGTTACTGTGATGATCCTGTTGTTTCTCAAGATTTTATAGGTGATGTACGTACTTCAATTTTTGACGCTGAGGCTGGAATGGAATTAAATTCACGTTTTTTCAAAATAATATCTTGGTATGACAATGAGTGTGGTTATTCCAATAAGTTAATTGATTTAGCCAAGCATATTAATAACCTATAAGGAATTCCAATGATTTTAGTAGTTGATAGCGGTTCTACAAAAACCGACTGGATTTCTGTGGATGATTCTGGTAAAACTTTATTTGCAACGCAAACTCTAGGGTTGAATCCTCAAGTACTTTCAAGTGCAATTTTAAAGGAGAGAATCATTAATAATTTTGATTTATTTCAAAATCGAAAACAAGTAACACATTTGTATTTCTATGGTGCAGGCTGTGGTGTAGATTCACCACAGCAGCGCATCAAAAAGGTTTTTGATGAAATCTTTATCAACAGTGAAATAGTAATTAAAGAAGATACCTATGCTGCCGTATATGCAACGGTCCTGCCTAAGGAAAAAGCAATTGTTTGTATCTTAGGCACAGGCTCAAATTGCACCTATTATGATGGAGAGAGTATTGAACAAAGGGTTACTTCATTGGGCTATATTTTAATGGACGAGGCGAGTGGTAATTTTTTTGGAAAACAATTGATAAGAAGCTATTATTTCAATACTATGCCAAAACAATTGGCACTTGAGTTTGAAAAGGAACACGACCTTTCTCCGGATACAATTAAAGAAAACATCTACAGAAGAGAAAATCCAAATACCTATTTAGCAACTTTTTCTAAGTTTTTGATCAAGCACAAGGAGATCCCTCTTTTTCAAGATATCATAGCGAAAGGCTTAAAGCGTTTTATAAACCATCAAATTTTACAGTTTGACAATGCACGAGAGATTCCAATTCATTTTATAGGGTCTATTTCACATTTTCTTAAAGACGAAATTGAACGTGCTCTAAAGTTGAAAGGGTTGACCATGGGAAGAATTGTTCAGCGGCCAATTGATGAATTGGTGAAGTATCATAAAATACTTTTAGACAAAAAGGGGTAACCTTTTATTTAATTGCAATCATTGAAATTTCAATACGTACATTTTTAGGAAGCGTTTTTACTGCTACAGTTTCCCGCGCGGGGGCTGAATCGTTATCAAAATACCGACCATAAACATCATTTACTTTTCCAAAATTTTCCATATCATCAAGAAAGATGGATGTTTTAACCACATGTTCAAAGTGCATGTCTGCAGCTTCTAAAATTTCATTTAAATGACTCATTACCAATTCGGTTTCCTCTTTAATTGTCCCACTAAAAAGCTCCATTGTTCTCGCTATTATAGGAATTTGTCCTGATATATAAAGTGTGTTTCCTGATTTGACGGCTTGATTATATGGACCCAGAGGAGCGGGTGCATTTAATGTTGTGATAATTTCTTTTTTCATCCCGATAACGTTTTTGTTAAAGATAATAAAATATAAAAATCAATAGGATCGATTGGGCTCACTCTGTTTTTCATATTTAATATCACTCAGCATTCCTGATTTTATGCCAATGAAAAAGTTCCATGATGCACGATCGCTAAAAGGAACCCAGCTAAAATTCAACCTCCAACTTTTAAGGTCTCGATCAAAGCGCAATTGAGTGTAAGTAAATCCTTTACCTTTAAAATCATAACCTGATGAAAGGCCTACCTTCCACATTGGAGTTAAGTCTACATTCCCGGATGCCATGACTGAATTATTGCTGAAATCTCTTTGATTACGAGAATTATTATAAGTTAAGGAGTAAGCTAATTTTAAATTCCAAGGAATTTTACTTCGATAACTTGGATATAATGGGGGAGGTTCCCCATTACCTTCGTTCATCCTCCGGTCTGTAAAATCTTCAGCTTTTCCAAACAAATCATCATCACGTCCTCCACTGGATGTAGCTTCCCTTTGTGTTCTGTCTTCATCGTTTTCTTTATCACCGTTTTCAAATTGGGTACTTGAAAACGAATAATTTAAATTAACATTGGCACTAGTCATTCGGAAAAGACCCCCGTTAGCAGCAATATTGTAAGTGTTAATTCTTACATTTTTATCATTGAGGGCATAAGGATCAAAAGTACCCCCTACATTAATACTCATTTTATTTTTTAATAATGAAAGTGCCGTACTCATTCGCAGTGGACTCCAGCGAAGTGAATCAGCAGCAAAATTATGCGCAGTTGTGATATTAAAATTATTCAACAACACTACTTTTTTAGGTTCTGTTGCGGTAGAATCTTTATTACGGACTTTAGCTTCAAAATTATTTCCTAAACTAATACCCATATTATTTGATAGGGATCTCCCGGGAACTCCAAAAAGACTGTTTTGATAACGAGTATACTCTGCGGTATTCCCATCAGCATCCACAATATAAGTATCATAATATTGTTCAAAACTAGGACGGTTTGAATAGCTTATTGAAGGCCTTAATGTATGACGAATTGATTGAATTTTTTTATCCTCTCCAAAGTTTACTGTACCATAAAGTGTAGTCCCTAAAGACGCGCTAAGACCATATTGGCGGAAAGTTCCTATTTTGTTTATGGTATCCTTTACTGCGGTTTGAGATTCGAGATTATAATCATTAAATTTTACTGTGTTTTGTGTCCATACCTCTTCATAATTTGCACTGGTAGAAAAACTCAGGTACTTAAATAATTTAAAGTTAGTACTTAAAGGGATGGTATGCTTCATCCCAGTTTTTGCATTTTCGAACATGTCGGGTCCAAAAAGGGCTTCTTCGGTTGTGATAATTCTATTTTCGGCTCGGCCTGAGTATTGAAAGTTAATGTTTTGAAAGAACCCTTTTTTTGCACCTACTTTTGGAGCAAAAGGATAGATTCTTTCCATTGTTGCTTGAAAGGTTGGGAGTGTTAAATTAACAACTTTTGATTGTGAGTTTTGCGACATTGCAGTCGTTAATGAAACGTTTACTCGTGGATAGTCAGGAAAAGATTTAGAATAAGATATAGAGGAGCTCAGGTTGTTGTTCAAGAAGTTAGGAGAATTCAACTGATTCACCGATTGTCTATAATAATCACTACTTCCAAAGTTGACAGAGGCAGAGAAAGTAGAGTTTGGACTTGATTTAGGATCTTTAGAATGAGACCAACGAACATTAAAAACAGTTGATTTTGAATAGTCAGGAAGACCTCTAGATTCATTTATGAGGTTTTCATATCGAAAACTAAAGTTTCCTTTAAACTTATAGCGCCTATTATACTGGGAGTCACCTCTAAAGCCATAACTACCATTGGTGTAGTAATCTGCAATTGCCGTGAAGTCAAAATATTCAGACAGGGCTAAATAGTATCCGCCATTTTGAATGTAATACCCTCTTAGGTTGCTTTCTCCTATCGAAGGAATGATAAATCCAGATTCTTTTGTTTGAGAGGATGGGAAATACGCAAATGGAACACCCACCGGAGTCGGAACATTAGCAATAAACATGTTGGTCGGTCCTGTGATGATTTTACCGCCAGGGATAATTTTACCTTTCCGTACTTTAAAATAATAATCAATTCCTTCTTCATCATCTCCTCCAACAAGCTTTCCGGCTGTACTTACCCGGGCATCTTTAATAAAATAGACCGAATCATTTTCCTTTTTGGTTAGAGCTGCATAAATGTCCATTCCATTTTGTCCCGATTTGGAATTCCATATGAGTGCTTTTTGAGTGTCAAAATTAAATCGAATCGAATCGGGGTTAACTTCGTTACTACCTTGCTTAAAGAATGGATATTGAACTAATACGGAGTCTATTTCTATTCTGCCTGCATTGACTTCATTTGTTTCATAATCCAAAATAATTATCCCCGCTCTAAGCTCTATGTCTTGATAATAAAGCTCTGCCTCATTGAAAAGAATCAGCTTATTATCCTTTCGATTGATCCGAACACAATCTTTTGCTGTATACTTCACTTTTGCCAACAATAGAGGTTTTTTTGCAGGTTTGTTGATACTGTCTAAGAGTATTTCATCTTTTATTTCATTTTTAACTTCTTGCGCATGCAGTATCAGTCCTCCGAAGAAAAAGATTAGATATGCTATATGATAAAACTTTGATTGCAAAGCGATAAACCCTAAATTTGTTGTACTTGGTTTAAACATCAAAATTAATGATAATTTTAAGGATGCATCAGGATTTTTTAGCTTATTCTCATAGATTTAAGGAGAACAAATTTTGTGGTTACTTATTGCCTCTTTTTTTTACGTTTTTTTTCTTTCTCTATTCAACAGACAGTTTTTCTCAATCAATTGGAGTTAAGCCCTTTGTAGTGGTTTTAGATGCGGGACATGGAGGACATGATTCTGGAAATACAGGCAATGGTTATAAAGAGAGTAAAATAGCCTTAAATATTGTGCTTAAAATAGGCAAACAGCTAGAGCAAATTCCAGGTGTAAAGGTAATTTATACAAGAAAAAAAGATGTGTTTGTTGAACTAATTCAACGCGCTAATATAGCCAATAAAGCAGATGCAGATTTATTTATATCCGTTCATTGTGACGCGTTTACGTCTTCACGTGCTTTTGGAGCCGGAACCTTTGTGCTTGGGCTGCATGCCAATGAGAGAAATTTTAAAGTAGCTCAAAAAGAAAACGCCGTGATTTTTTTAGAAGATGATTACGAGCAAAATTATGATGGATTTAATCCTAATGATCCAGAGTCGGTGATAAGTTTGATCTTGATGCAAGAAACATACTTGGATCAAAGTATTGAAGCGGCAAGTTCAATTCAAAAAAGTTTTGTGAGTAATTTAAAGCGAAAGGATAGAACGGTAAAGCAAGCCGGTTTTGTTGTTTTAAAATACACCTATATGCCTAGTGTACTTGTTGAAACAGGTTTTTTAACCAATGCTAATGAAGGGGCATATTTAAATTCTTCAAAAGGGCAGAGCAGCATGGCTAATGCAATTTCAAAAGCAATAGTAGATTATAAAAATAAGCTAGATGCTAGCGTTCAGAATCAAATTTCTTTTTCTGATTCAAAAAATAAGGCAACGCAAACGAGTTTGTCATTTAAAATTCAAATAGCTGCAGGTAAAAAAAATATAGAAACTAAGCCATATAACTTTAAGGGTTTGAAATCCGTTTCAAAAGTACAGAGTAGTAATTTATATCGTTATTTTTATCAACAAACAGCTAGTTATGAAGAAGCACAAAATCATCTTGAAGAAGCGAAATCTAAAGGATTTTCAAATGCTTTTATTGTTGCTTTTGATGGGGATAAAAAAATAACAATTAGTGAGGCACTGCGCCTTTTAAATTGAGGTTGGTCTGAAAAATATTATTAATTTTGTTATGCATCTAAAACGTAAACTATTTTGAATCTTTCACGCGAAATAAAAACAGCTATTCTTGTTCTTGGTTGTTTGGGTACCTTTATTTTTGGCTTTAGCTATCTCAAAGGGACTTCATTATTTGATAATGACTTAGTACTCCATTCAGTATATCAAGATGTTGAAGGTTTGGTGGTAGGTGCCAAAGTTACCATTAATGGATATTCAGTTGGGAAAGTAAAAAATATCGACTTTGATGAAAATTATCAGAAGATAAAAGTAACCTACAGCTTGAGGAAGGATCTTAGTTTTTCAAGCCAAAGTGTTGCACAGTTATATGAAGCTGGTCTAATAGGAGGAAAAGCGATTGCAATTCTGCCTGTATATGATTCGGGTGTGACCATAAAAAATGGAGACAACCTACCTTCAGCTGTTAAACCTGGTTTGACAGAATTAGTTAATCAACAAATAGCACCTCTTCAGGATAAAATAGAGGGTCTTTTGACTTCTGCAGACTCCCTCTTTGCTGGGGTTAGCAATGTTCTGAATTACAAATCCCAAGAAAATTTAAAATTAGCTTTAAATGGTTTAACAGAGAGTATCTCCAATATAAACTCACTCTCAAAGAGTATGAGCAGAATAGTTAATTCAAATGAGCTGGTTTTTAATTCCACCATGGAACATGTGGGGGCAACTTCTAAAAATTTAGCGCAACTTACAGATTCACTTTCCAAAATAGAATTTGGCACTACAATGAAAAATATGGAATTGGCTTCAAATCAATTGAAAACAATATTATCAAATTTAGAACAAGGGGAAGGTACTGTAGGAAAACTCTTGAACGATGATGGGCTATACAATGAATTACTTCATTCTTCAGAATCTCTGGAAGCCTTGCTTACCGATCTTAAAGACAACCCTAAAAAATATGTTCATTTTTCTCTTTTTGGTAGAAAAGACAAAAGTGTGGAGAAAAATTAAAAGATGAATTATATCCCCAATATTATCTTTCTTGTTCTACTTTCAGTAAGTCTTGCAATTTTTATAAGGAATATTAAACGCATCAATAGGAATATTTCTCTTGGTAAATCAATTGATAGAAAGGATCAAAGTGAATTGCGTTGGAAAAACATGATTCGTGTGGCTTTTGGTCAATCAAAAATGGTTAGTCGTCCCATTGCAGGTTTTTTACATGTAATCGTTTATGTAGGTTTTGTGGTAATAAACATAGAGTTATTAGAAATAATAATTGATGGGGTTACTGGTAGCCATCGCGTTTTTGCAAGCTTATTGGGTCCGATTTACAACATACTTATTGCAACTTTCGAAATATTGGCATTCCTTGTTTTGGTAGCTGTAATTTTTTTCTGGACAAGACGAAATATTGTAAAAATTAAGCGCTTTTGGAAAGCGGAAATGAAGGGTTGGCCAAAATTAGATGGGGATGTTATTCTTTATTTTGAAGTCGTATTAATGGTTTTATTCCTCATGATGAACGCTACAGATAGTATCTTACAAGGAATTGATCCCAAACACTATATTGAAGCAGGAAGCTTTCCTATTTCACAATTTTTAGTCCCTTTATTTGAAGGTGTTTCTACCGAGAACCTTCGTGTTATGGAACGCAGTTTATGGTGGATGCATATTACAGGAATATTTATTTTCTTAAACTATTTATACTATTCCAAACACTTGCATATCCTTCTAGCATTTCCAAATACGTACTTTGCAAATCTAAACCCCAAAGGTAAATTTCCTGTTGATTTTAATATTAAAGGGGAAGTTCAAATGATGATGGATCCTAGTGGTGCTATTCCAGAAGGAAATACATCACCACCAGAAAAATTTGGAGCAAGTGATGTTTTTGATTTAAACTGGGTTCAACTGATGAATGCATACAGCTGCACAGAATGTGGTCGTTGCACAAGCGCATGCCCTGCAAATCTTACTGGCAAAAAACTTTCTCCAAGAAAAATAATGATGGATACTAGAGATCGTCTTGAAGAAGTTGGTAAAAATCTTAATGAAAATAAAGGGGTTTTTAAAGCGGATGAAAAACAACTTTTAAATGATTTTATCACTCCAGAAGAATTATGGGCATGTACTTCATGCAATGCATGTGTGGAAGCTTGCCCTATAGAAATAGATCCTTTATCTATTATAATGGACATGAGACAATATTTAGTGATGGAAAAATCAGCAGCCCCCACCGAATTAAATTCTATGATGGGTAATATAGAAAACAATGGTGCCCCATGGCCGTTCAGTAATCAAGATCGTTTACAGTGGGTAAACGAATAATTAAAACCAATTAACAATGCATAGAGAAGAAGCAGAAAATTATTTACATCAAAAAGTAGAATCAGGCGAAATAGTAAGCCCCGTTCTTCCCGAAGGAATCAAAAATTATTTAATCGATATCGACGGGACAATTTGTGATGACATTCCAAATGAAGAGCCTGAACGTATGGCTACAGCAAAAATTTATCCAGATGCACTTGAAACTTTGAATAAATGGTTTGATGAAGGACACTTGATTTGTTTTTTCACTTCAAGAGTTGAGTCTCATCGTGAGGTTACTGAAAAATGGTTAAAAGAAAATAAATTTAAGTACCACAGCTTATTAATGGGAAAACCTCGTGGAGGTAATTACCATTGGATTGATAATCATTTGGTGAAGGCTACACGTTACAATGGAAAATTTACTGATCTTGTGGAAAAAGAAATGACTATTGAAGTATTTGATGATAGTCAAAATAAATCTTAAGTAATTATGTTAAACGTACCTACCTTGGCACAACTCCAATCAGAGGGGAAGAAGGCGGAGATTGTTTTTTGGGTTGGCTGTGCCGGAAGTTTTGATGATAGAGCAAAAAAAATCACCAAAGCATTCGTTAAGCTGCTAAACCAAACAGAAGTTTCCTTTGCTGTGTTAGGAACTGAAGAAAGTTGCTCTGGAGATCCTGCAAAACGATCAGGAAATGAATTTCTGTTTCAAATGCAAGCGCTTCAAAATATAGCAACACTTAATGCATATGAAGTAACCAAGATTGTAACAACTTGCCCACATTGTTTTAACACTTTGAAGAATGAGTACCCCGATCTAGGAGGTAATTATGAGGTGATACATCACACGCAATTGCTGAAAAAATTATTGAAAGAAGAAAAACTCACGATTCAAGGGGGAAAATTTAAAGGAAAAAGAATTACATACCACGATCCTTGTTATCTAGGAAGAGCAAATCAAATTTATGAAGCCCCAAGGGAATTGCTTCAAAAATTAGATGCCGAATTGATTGAAATGAAATCATGTAAATCAAAAGGGTTGTGTTGTGGTGCAGGAGGAGCACAGATGTTTAAAGATGCTGAGCCTGGTGATAAAGAAGTAAATATTAAACGAACGGAGCAGGCACTAGAAACACAACCTGATATTGTTGCTGCGTCTTGTCCTTTTTGTAATACGATGATGACCGACGGAATAAAAAACAAAGAACAAGAAGACAAGGTTCAAGTAATGGACATTGCTGAGTTGATTGCTAACGCTAATGATTTATAAAAAATGCTAGTCCCTTTTGATCAATTACCTGAAGAAGCAAGAATATGGATTTATCCCTCCGATCGTCCGTTTAGATCGGATGAAATACTGCAATTAGAACAAGCGTTATCTGATTTTTTGGCTCAATGGACTGCTCATAACCAATCGCTAGAAGCAGGATTTGTTTTGCCACACGATCGCTTTATTGTAATAGGAATAAATCAAGAAACTGCTCATGCTAGTGGCTGTTCTATTGATAGTTCAGTTCGTTTTATTCAAGAATTGGAGGAAAAATTTGAAATTGTTTTATTGGATAAAATGAACGTTACCTTTAAACAAGGGGATTATTTTGTGCACAAACAATTGAGTGACTTTCGTAAAATGGCTAAATCAAAATCTGTAACTAAAGAAACCATAGTTTTTAACAATTTAGTAGATACTAAGAGTGATTTTAAAAATAATTGGGAAATACCTGCCGAGCAAAGTTGGCATGGTCGATTCATGAGTTAAATCAATCTCCTTTAGCATCAAAGACCTCAATTAAATTCATCTATATGAAGCCGATTATAACAACCCTTTTTTGTTTTATTTTTTCTTTTTTCTCTTGTGGACAAGAAGTTGATCCTCTTGCTGTTTCTAAGGAACAACTCCCTCTTCAGCAAAAATGGGTGGATAGTGTATACCAAGGATTGAGTTTGGATGAAAAGATCGGACAATTATTTATGCCCATGGTTTTTTCAGAAAGAGACAGTGCCCACTACAATCAAACATTAAACTTAGTTAAGAATGAAAAAGTTGGAGGACTTGTTTTTTCTCTAGGAGGTCCAGTGGGACAATCACAATGGCTTAATAGTTTTCAATCTCATGCCAAAACCCCTTTACTTGTTGCTATGGATGCTGAATGGGGGGTTGCTATGCGACTTGATTCGGTAAAAGCATTTCCATGGCCAATGACGTTGGGTGCAGTAAAAGACTCTGTTTTAATTAGAGCCATAGGTAAACGAATGGGGGAACAAGAAAAAAGACTAGGTATTCAGTATAGCTTTAGCCCTGTTTTGGATATCAATACTAACGCTAATAACCCTATTATTGGAAATAGATCTTATGGTTCTTCAAACGAACGCGTTTCAAGACAAGCACTAGCCATTATGCAGGGACATCATGATGCAGGAGTTCTAACTTCTGGAAAACATTTTCCTGGTCACGGTGATACTTCACAAGATTCACATAAAACGCTACCCACAGTTAACTTTTCTGCTGATCGTATTAATACTATCGAACTGGCTCCCTATAAAGCATTGATCGAAAAGGGATTGTCATCAGTAATGGTGGCGCATTTGAACGTACCAAGTATTACAAAAGAAGGATTACCTACTTCGCTGTCAAGTGATGTTATACAGGGTCTCTTAAAACGCGACTTGGGGTTTAAGGGTTTGATTGTGACTGACGCTTTGAATATGAAAGGAGTCTCAGAGTATTCTAAAGTAGATAATATTGATTTGACCGCTTTTATAGCAGGACATGATTTACTTCTTATTTCAAATAATATTTATGAAGGAATTAATGCTATAAAAAATGCCTATAGAAAGGGAAAAGTTACTGAAGCGCGCTTAGCATATTCAGTAAAAAAAATATTAAGAGCAAAATATAAAGTGGGTTTAGCACACTATAAACCTGTAATAACCAAAAACCTTTATGAGGATTTAAATACGATAGAAGATCAGTTACTTTATACAGAAGCTATTGGGAAAGCCATAACCTTGCTTAAGAATAGTAATTCAATTCTTCCTCTAAAAACAACTAGTAAAATTGGACATATTGCTTTGGGTGATGCTGCTGCAAACACATTCGTAAATCAGTTAGATAAATATGGTTCCTTTGATTTAATAAAGGACCTTACGGCACAAAATGCCATAGAAAAAACAAAAGCTTTAGACACCCTTATTGTAAGTTTTCATAGGTCAAATGATACACCATGGAAAGCTTCTAGTTTTAATAAAGAAGAAGTACAGATTATTGCTGCTCTTGCAAAAACAAAGACCCTTATCCTAGATGTTTTTGTAAAACCCTATGCATTAAAATCTTTAGAGAAAATAAATGGAATTGATGCTATATTGCTGAGTTATCAAAACAGTGAGGAATCACAGCGACTTAGTGTAGATGCGATTTTTGGAGCACAAGCCCTTTCCGGAAGGCTCCCAGTAGATGTTTCAGAAACGTTTAAGGAAGGAGATGGAATTGATTTAAAAACTCCAATCCGTTTTGGTTATGCAGCTCCTAATTCTCTTGGCTTCAGCGACACCAAACTCCTTGCACTAGATGTTTTAGCAAAAGTTGCAATTGATTCTATGATGACCCCAGGGATGCAAATATTGGTTGCTCGTAAAGGGAAAATTATCTATCAAAATAACTTTGGTTTTCATACTTATAAAAAAAAACAAGCAGTCACAGACTCAGATTTATATGATTTGGCCTCTTTGACCAAAGTATTAGGAACTCTGCCTTTAGTAATGCAAGCTTTTGATAAAGGAATCCTTTCACTATCCACTAAGGTATCCGACCTTTTACCTAGTTGGAAAAATAGCAATAAGTCAGATTTGAATTTAAAACAAATGTTGTCTCATTATTCACGCTTGTGGCCTTGGATTCCGTTTTACAAAGAAACATTGAATAAAAAAGGATTTCCCAAAAAGTCAATGTATCAAAGTGAGGCCTCAAAAAACTTTAGTCTACCGGTAGCAAAGAACCTTTTTTTGGCTTCTAATTTTGAAGAAGAGATGTATACACAAATAGAGCAAAGTGAATTAATTGATTCCTTGCAATACAAGTATTCAGATTTACCTTATTATATTATAAAAAAATATTTTGAAGACACTACAGGAATTCCTTACGACCAGTATGTAAGGACAAATGTTTTTGCCCCATTAGGGTTGAAAACAATAGGCTATAAGCCATTAGATCGTTTTGATGCTTCTCAAATTGTTTCTAGTGAAATAGACACCTATTTTAGACACAGTGAGTTGGATGGTTTTGTTCACGACATGGGTGCAGCCATGCAAGATGGGGTAGGTGGTCATGCAGGATTATTTGGAAATGCTTATGATGTTGCTTCTGTTATGCAAATGTATTTACAAGGAGGGTACTATAATGGAGTTCAATTAATAAAACCAGAGACAATAGCTGCTTTTAATACCTGTTATTATTGTGAAGAAGGCAATCGTAGAGGTGTTGGTTTTGACAAGCCTCAACTAGAGGGCATAAATGGTTCAACTTGTGGTTGTGTTTCAAAAACTAGCTTTGGGCATTCAGGATATACTGGAACCTATGCATGGGCGGATCCAGAAAAAGAAATTATAATCGTTATTTTAGCTAATAGAACTTTTCCTAATGATGATTTTACATTTAGTAAAAGCAATATACGAACTCGAATGCAAGCCTTAGTTTATGAGGCCTTAATTAACTAATTTAAATAGAAGCTTTTGAATATAGCTATCGTTTGTTATCCAACTTTTGGAGGAAGTGGAGTAGTGGCAACAGAATTGGGTATTGCCTTATCCAAAATGGGACATAACATCCATTTTGTGACTTATAACCAACCTGTTCGATTGGACCGAATAAACACTCCTAACCTTTTTTTTCACGAGGTCAATGTACCCGATTACCCTTTGTTTAAATATCAACCCTATGAGCTTGCTCTTTCTAGTCGCTTAGTTGACGTTGTAAAAGCACATAGTATTGATGTCTTACATGTTCACTATGCTATTCCTCATGCTTATGCAGCATATATGGCAAAGAAAATGTTATTGGATGAAGATATCTCTATACCTATTGTTACAACGCTACACGGTACCGATATTACTTTAGTAGGTAGTCACCCTTTTTATAGACCTGCCGTTACTTTTAGTATCAATCATTCTGATTGCGTAACGGCTGTTTCTGAGAGTTTAAAACAAGATACCCTTCGTTTATTTGACATAAAAACGGAAATTAAGGTAATCCCCAATTTTATTGACACAAAGAAATTTGAAAATAAAGAAAAACCTTGTGAACGAAGTTTACTTGCCCCAACAGATGATAAAATAATTACCCATATAAGTAATTTTCGTCCTCTTAAAAGAATCAATGATGTGATTGACGTTTTTGAGCAAATATCAACTAACGTTTCTAGCAAGTTACTCATGGTAGGTGAGGGGCCCGAAAAGTCAAAGGCTATGGCATATGTTAAAAGTAAAGGACTTAACGAAAAAGTGGTGTTTTTAGGAAACAGTAATGAAATCGATAAAATTCTTTGCTATTCAGATTTATTCCTATTGCCTTCAGAAATGGAAAGTTTTGGTTTAGTAGCTCTTGAGGCTATGGCAAATGGAGTCCCAGTGATTTCGTCAAATGCTGGAGGTTTATCAGAAGTTAATAAACATGGTTTTTCTGGTTTCCTTTCAGATGTTGGCGATGTAAATTCTATGGCAAAAAACGCTTTAGAATTACTCCTGGATGAAGAAAAACTGAATAAATTTAAAAAGCAGGCTAAAAAACAGGCACAGTTATTTAATATTGATAAGGTGGTAACGGAATATGAAGATATTTATAAAAGAGCCTTAACTAAATAATCATTTTAAGATTTATTGTGGATTATAGATCTTTTTAGCATCAGCATAAATCTTTTTTTTGTCAAGGGTCATTTTCTTTGTTTTGAAAGCTGCATAAAGTTCCATCTGATCATTGTAGTGTTCCGATTCAGGATGGTCTGAACTTCCATACGAAATAACCGATTCTATTTCTGGACCACTTTTAGTAAAACGGACCAGTTCTATATAAGATTCTCCACTTACAACCTTAACTTTCCCATCTTTGTAGGGTCTAGCGGCCATTGCTGTAACAACATCTGGTAAACCAAATATGGGAAGTTCTTTATTACCTCTTACTAATTTTTGATAGTTTCCTAGACTAACATCAAGGGTGTTAAAATACGTTAATAGATACTCTTTAGTATTCTTAATCGCTTGAACAAGTACCGACGGAGGGAAAATTTTGGGGTAGGGTAACTTTTGATAAAAGGGACGTAATTGGTCATATAACACTGCAAAAGTACCTGCCCCCAAGGAATTAGGTTCTGCTTTTCTATCCCACGCTTGAAGTCTCTCAATTAGCGATTTAATTTCAGGATATTGATTGGGTTCTAGTTTATCTAAGTAATTTATGTCCATCCAATTAAAGACATATGGTTTAGGATATTGATGATCGTATTTGATGTTTTTAAAGTCGTCATAATCTACCTTATCATACTGATCAATTAAATTCTTAAGACGTGTCGACCTATTGTTGTCATACATTTCAAAACCCATTGCGGGGTCAAAGGAATCTTTATTGGGATTGTCTCCTTCGTCACTTGATCTAAAGGGCGTATGATTTGCATTGTAGAAATATCCTGATTTTGGTTGTATCACTTGAGGTAATTCTTCAACAGCATAGGTTTCTTTCCAAAGAGTTTTTCTAGTATTTCCGGGGACAACTTCTGCCCAGTTGTATCCTTTAGCTCTTTTTGGTATTAGTCCATTTGAGATATAGAAGATGGTGTCATTTTTATCAGCATAACCAATATTATATCCTGGTAGCGCCTCCATTTTAAGTGCCTTGTAGAACTCAGTAAAGTTGGTTGCTTTATTCATTCTCCACCATTGCTCTAGAGCACGAATTTCAAAAAGGGCAGGGGTACGCACAGAATAAAAACCGGATTTGTTTTTTAAAGTAGGTCCATAAATACTGCTATAAAATTTCTTTTTTATTTGAAGAGGAATTCCCAAAAAGCGAACTTGAAGTTTTGCTTTTTTGGTTTCAAGCAATAAATAATCATCATCTACTTTATACTTTAGTTTGTCTTTAGGATGCATTTCAAGAGCAAAAACATCTGTTTTATCGGGTTGGTTAACAGTGTGCGTCCATGCTAAATTTTCATTAGCACCTATTAGGATATTAGGACTTCCAGCAAACAGTGCTCCTAAAATATTAGTACCTTCATCACTACACAAATGTGCTTCATACCATGAAACAGGTCCGTCCAGGGGTTGGTGCGTATTAATAGCCAAGTAGGTGCTGCCGTCTTTCGTTTTTGAACTATTAAAGGCAAAAGTATTTGATCCTTTCGGGGTTTCTTCGGCTTTAAAGTCATATTGTAAATCATTATTTATGATGCGTTGTACCCATTGATCACCTTTAGATGAAATGAAAAGCTGCAGTTGTGCATAGCGAATCATTTCTTTTGTAGTAATTGGAAAAAAACCGGTAACTAAAACTTCCTCGGGGTGTGTTGCTGCATAATTATTAATTCCCTGTCTGTAACCTTCTACCACTTTTTTATAAGCCTCACTAATGTCGCTTTCATACCGCTCCTTATAAAGTGCCTCAGAGCCAATAAATTGCGCAATGAAATCTGCTCCTAAGCCTCCATTTCCTATGCTTTTCGATAATTGGTTATTTCCTGCTAAATAGCCTTGTTGAATTGTTTTGAAATCATCTTCAGCATGAGCCCATGCAAGACCATAGGCAACTTCAGCATCTGTAGGAGCAAAAATATGAGGAACACCATAATCGTCTCTTACGATATCAATAGTATTAGGGTCAATTTGTGAATAAACAATACCTAACGAAAGTATAAAAATAGTGAGGGTGTAGTTTCGCATTATTTTTTTGTTGAAGATATTAAACTTTAGAAACTTTTGACAATAAAAAGCATATTCATCAATCTAAATTATATATATTCATACTTCAAAAATAAAAACATGCAAAAACTTATTTTACTTATTATGGTTGTGTCTTTGAATCAATTTCTTTGTGCACAGGAGTCATTATTTAATGGTGAAAATTTAGAGGGCTGGAACATTCATGGTACAGAATTATGGTATGTTGAAGACGGGCTTTTGATTTGTGAAAGTGGTCCAGATAATGCATATGGATATTTATCTACTACTAAATATTATGATGATTTTGAATTAACCCTAGAGTTTAAACAAGAAGCCAATGGTAATAGTGGTGTTTTTATTCGGTCTACGGTTGAGGGGACAAAAGTAAGTGGCTGGCAAGTTGAAGTAGCCCCTCCTGGAAGTGATACCGGTGGTATCTACGAATCATACGGGAGAGGTTGGTTAATAAAGCCTGAAAAGGAAAAGGATAAATCCCTCAAAATGGGTAAGTGGAATAAAATGAAGATTCGAGTGGTGGGAGATCAAGTAGAAACTTGGTTAAATGGTACTTCGATGGTTTCTTTAAAGGATGAGAAAATTGGACAAGGAAAAGGCTCTATTGCACTTCAAATACACGATGGTGGTGGGATTAAAGTTCGCTGGAAAAACCTGAAAATTAAGACGTTATAGTTCGATTTGATTGATGGCTAACGCCAAAGCAAAATCTTTTTTCGTAATGCCTCCCGCATCATGCGTGTGCATTTTAATTTCAACAGTAGAATAGGAATTTGTAATTACCGGATGATGCTTTTGTTCCTCAGCTATAGCTGCTACTTTATTTATAAATAGAATTGCTTTGTGAAAAGTACTAAACTTGAACTCTCTATAGATATATTCTTCTTTCAATTCCCATAGTGGATATTGACTTAACTCCTGTTTGATTTCGTTATTACTTAAAACGTACATTTAGGAATAATAAATACTTGTAATAATTCTGTAGGCTAAATAAATTGCAGTAACAGACCAAACCCACCATCTGTTTTTCATATACCATTCCATAATCTTATTTTTAATTAGTTTCTTCGCAAGCACCTTCTGTATAGTTCAATACGCCACTAATATTCGCAATACAGTCATTTGAATAGGTTACATTGTTACACCCACAGACAGGAGCATAAATCATATAACAGGCCATTGTTTCATCAATTAAACGTTCATCAATACAGGTTTCTTCTACTTCTGTGTTTTTTACACAACCAAAATTAATAAGAAAAATTAAAAGAAGCGGATGTATTATGTGTTTCATTAGTTTAAAGTGGTGATTAGAATTGATTTTGTACAAATTGTGTTAATGGATTTATGAGGAGGCTAAAGATTTCATTGCTTTTATGAAACTATCTAGTTCATTAGTAGTTGTGAATACATTAGGTGTTATTCTACAGCCCTTAACATTCGCATAATCAATAGCTACGGTAAAAATCTTAAATTCATCGTAAAGTCGTTTTGAAAGAATCTCAGGTTTCATATTAGCAACCCCTACATTTCCAATACCACAGCTTCTTGAATCATCAAAGGAAGTGTTAATCACAATATTAGAAACATCCTTAAGTGCATTTAGCCAATAGTTTTTGAGAAAGCGTAATCGCTTTTCTTTTCTTTTGACACCTATCCATTGTAAATATTCGATAGCATTTACTATCGCTAGATCGGTATGTACAGGAATGGTTCCGTTGTGACTATGCCGTTTTATTTTGTTAAGATTTTTTTCGTTATCAGCCATTAGGGGCCATAGATTAGGTATTTCGTTATCAGCCACATACAATAATCCAGCTCCTAGGGGAGTGGCTAGCCATTTATGAAGACTGGAGCCATAATAATCACAGTTCAATTCCTCAATTTCAAAATCAAAATGACCAATACAGTGTGCTCCATCCACCAAAACTTTTACTCCATAGCCATGGGCCATATTACATATTTTTTTGACTGGTAAAATATGACCAGTGATATTAATCATATGACTCACCATGAGAAGTTTTGAGTTTTTGGTGATTTGGGATTCATACAATGAAACTATTTCTTCATCATTTTTTGGATGGTTGGGGACAGAAACTTTCTTTAGGGTTACTTGGTAGCGTTTGGAAATTTGTTCAAACATATCTTGCATGGCACCGTAATCTTGAATGGCAAAGATTGCTTCATCTCCTTGATTCCATGGGAATCCACTAATTACTAAGTCCAGCGACTCAGTAGTATTTCTAGTTATAACAAGATTTTCACCTTTGCACCCAACTGTTTTAGCCAACTGATTAGTTATCGTACCCTTGTCTTCAAAACGGTGTTTCCGCATGTAGTATGAACCTTCTAAATTGACTCTTCTAATATGATTGAAATGATGTTCTAAAGTGGGGGTTGGGATTATATTATAATAGCCGCTTTCTAAATTAATAAAGTCAGGATGAAGTTTATATTGACTTCTAACAAGACTCCAGAAATCATCTTCATCTATTGGCTTGACGGGAAAATCAATTTGATTTTTAGAATCTAAATCTTTTTTGAAAGGAACTAGCGGAGCTAAAGTTAACGCGCTTAAATTTTTGATGAAAGTTCTTTTTTTCATAATAATGACATTAAAATTAAAGTTACTAAAATTCAACAGAATTTTCAGCTACTAGATTAATTATCTAAAAATTATGATTTAAAATGAGTTAATTCAATAAACACAAGCTTTAGGATCATCTTTGATGTAATAGGTTTTATAGTTTATAGCTTTTTTGTCCATGCAGCCACATAGATTGAGTAGTTCAATGTTTTTAAAATCAATTGGATGACTTTCAGCTTGAAGGGCAATATATCCTTCCTCAATAATTTCACCTTTTCTAGGAATCCATTTATCTTTATTTGATACCCCCATATTATCCCAGTCTTTTCCTTCTCTGTTTTTGCTGATGAATGCGTCATCTATTTGAGGCGCTTTATATTTCAATACGGTATCGTTTTCTACGATATGCGTGATCGATTCTCCCCCTAAAATAATTGCTTCCACATGCACCCACTGATCTCCATGGTATGTTTTTGATTGTGATGAAATACAATGTGTAAAATCTAGTTGATCTCTATAGATAACTGCTGTTCCTGGTGTACATAAATTTGCAGTAGGTCTTTCTTCTTCTCCAAGACCACCCAAAAGTTGAATTTCAATGGATACTGGAAAATGTTGACCATAGGCATTCGACTGCGCTGATTGCGAATGAATCATCACACCGCTATTTCTATTATTCCATTGCTCTCCTCCTGGAGTTTGATTCCCATTAAAACGGTAATCAAAACGTAATTTATAATAAGAATACTGCTGTTTGTAATACATATGCCCGTATTTGTCATCAAAATCATCATACGCATCATAAACAATTCTGATAGCGCCATCCGATACTTGAAAAGTATTCTTGTAATTTTCGTTTAACGGTCGGTTGGCTATTTTTATAGTCCAATCTTTTAAATCCGATCCGTTGAAAAGTGAAATCCAATTTTCTTCTGTAGACGTTTTATTTGGATTTTCTATGCAAGAAAGAAAAAGTATAAATAAGCACAAAGTAAGAATAGGCTTCATATTAAAGTATTAAGATTGAAAACGTATTTTAAAAGTAAGCAATTTAAAAGGTATGAAAGCAAATCATTCCAGGGTATTATTTTCCGATACAGAACTGCCCAAAAATAGTTCCTAAAATATCCTCATCGGTATC
>ENA-UOXV01000492-UOXV01000492.1-marine-metagenome-genome-assembly--contig:-NODE-492-length-56686-cov-7.506825_pt1 | contig 56686 bp, 53 predicted proteins | sample MGYA00238165_ERZ766961 | MGnify/ENA primary metagenome ERZ766961 (study PRJEB28924, sample SAMN03173240) | marine metagenome | biome: Marine; feature: Water; material: Subsurface seawater | place: North... | reverse complement strand
GACGCATGAACAATTGGTCAAAGCGGTTCTTGAGAGTGATACGCGAAAATTGATCTCAGTCGCCTGGAAGTGCGGTTTTGACCCATTTATGGCAGAAACGATCCAAAAGAAACTGCCTCCGATCAAGGACAGTGACGTTTTAGCACCAGATTCAGGTGGTCGTTTCCCGTTTGATCCAACAGATATGGACTCTGCCTTAAACTCCATGCAAACCTAGCGTCGGGGGACGAAAGGAGCCGTCACGAGTGCTCAACTGGGTTTTTGGAAATAAACGAACGAAGGGCGGCACAAAAACCGCTCCCCCGTATGAAGAAGCTCGTGAAATCGCTGCTTCTGGATCCAATGATAAACGCGCTGAAATTGCATCGTGCGAAGATTTGCCGCCGGAATTTCTGTATTACTTTGCGTCGGATAAAGACGCCGATGTGCGAAAGGCCGTTGCCGGGAACTCCGGAACCCCCTTACAAGCCGATGTGATTCTGGCAAAAGACCGTGACGTTGCCGTTCGTGCTGTTCTCGCCTCTAAAATCACCAAAATGCTTCCGGATATTAATCCTGATGAAAGCGAAAAGCTGGCAGAACTCGCGTTCGAAGTCCTGGAAAGCCTCGCAGATGACCAAGAGACGCAAATCCGCCACATCGTCGCAGAATCCATTAAGTCGCTCGATAATGTTCCCAAGCCGATTGTTCAATTGTTGGCCCGCGACTTGGAAGAAGTCGTATCAATGCCAGTTCTTGAATATTCACCAATGTTGGATGAACAAGATTTACTTGGCCTATTATTGGCGGGCATCGGCGGCAAGCGCCTAGCGGCTGTATCTCGGCGGGGTGATCTCACATCGGGCCTGATTGATGCCATTGTCGAAACCGAGGACGAGGTCGCGGTCGAGGCATTGATTGGCAATGAGCGAGCGGCCATCTCGGATCAAACGTTGAACCAAATTGTCGATGCTGCGCGAAACCGCGAAGGTTGGCAGTCCGCGTTGGCAACGCGTGCCCGGATCAAGGAAGGGACTTTGTTGCGATTGGCCCGATTCGCCACGAAAAATGTATTGGATCGCATGCGAGACCGTTCCGATCTTGGGACAGAATTACATGCAGAACTTCAAACCGCGGTTACCGAACGCGTGAACGAAAAAATTGACTTGCCCGAGCCCGCAGCAACGAAAAAGAAGACCACCCCAGAAGAAGAGACTTATAAAAAAATCAAAGAAATGCACGCCGCTGGGAAATTGACCGAGCGCGAAGTCTTGAAAGCAATTGCTAAGGACGATCGTCTTTTTGCCGATGCTGCCCTTTCTGTTTTGACGGACCAGCCGATTTCTCGTATCCGAGAAATCTTGAAAATGAAAAGCGCGAAATCCGTTTTGGCGCTCACCTGGCGAGCCGGGTTGTCGATGACCACAGCAGTGACCATTCAAGAACAAGTACAGCGCCTGCCTGCGCCAAAAGTCTTGCGCGCAGGCCCGGGCGGAAAATATCCGTTATCCGAAGACGATCTGTCGTGGCAGGCTGAACTGCTATTTGATTAGCCGTTGGGCTCGGATGCATTTTATTCATCCGGAATTAACGCGATTCTAACCAGATTGTGCTGATAGTCTCAGATGGCGAAACGTAAAACAAAAAAATCAAAATCAACGTCTTCTGGACGGACACCCCTGTTTAAACGATTGGGTAAATGGGTCGGCACGCTTGGTGTTTGGACGCTTATCATCGGCCTGTTTGCGGCGGGCTGGTTTTATACCGATTTACCCGATGTTACCGAGAATTTAGCCCCATCACGCCGGCCCACAGTGTGGGTGTTGGATAAGGCGGGCAAAGAGTTGGCATCGGTTGGCGATTTGTATGGCATTCCCATCAAATTGACGGATCTGCCCCCCGCCTTGCCGCAGGCCATCTTGGCAACCGAAGATCGACGCTTTTATGACCATTTTGGCGTTGATCTGATAGGCCTTGTCCGCGCGGCATATAATAATTTCCGCGCCGGTCGGGTGGTCCAAGGCGGCAGCACGATCACGCAACAGGTCGCCAAAAACCTGTTTCTGTCGTCCGAGCGAACGTACAAACGGAAAATTCAAGAAGTGATGCTGGCGCTTTGGCTGGAACATCATTTTTCCAAAGATCAAATCTTGGAACTTTATATGAACCGTGTGTACCTGGGTGCCGGGACATATGGCGTTGATGCCGCCGCGCGCAAATATTTCGGTACGTCATCGCGTGAGATCAATCTTTGGCAATCGGCCATGCTTGCCGGATTGTTAAAAGCGCCCAGCCGTTTTAATCCGCATAGCAGTCAAAAACGGGCTGACGGTCGTACCCGTGTCGTGCTCTCGAACATGGTCAACGCGGGTTACATCACCGATGCCCAGGCCAAAAGCGCCCGTTCTGTCAGCGGTCGCGGGGGCTTAAACAGACCGGGCCGCGATGCCCCTTATTTTATCGATTGGGTTTTGGACCAGGTCCGAGATTATGTCGGCGCACGCGACCGTGATTTGATCGTGCGGACGACGCTCGATTCAAGCATTCAAAAATCGGCCGAAAAAACGTTGGCGGCGGCGTTGAAAAAATCCGGCAAGACGAAGAATATTTCCGAAGGCGCCGTTGTTGTGATGTCCCCAGACGGGGCCGTGCGCGCCATGGTTGGGGGGCGAAATTACGCCAACAGCCAATTCAACAGGGCGACCCAGGCACAAAGACAGCCGGGGTCAGCGTTCAAGCCTGTTGTGTTTCTTTCGGGCCTAAAAGCTGGGATGAAGCCCGGTGATATGATCCAGGATGCACCCGTTCGGGTTGGCAAGTGGCAGCCCAGCAACTTCAATGGAAAATATGTTGGCGATGTGACGCTGGCAGATGGCCTCGCACGTTCTATTAATACCGTAGCTGTTCGGGTCGCGATGAAGGCGGGGGTGGGGCGCGTCGCCAAAACGGCCCGTGCGCTGGGCATCGATCCCGGTCCCAAACCCGATGCATCAATCGCGCTCGGGACAGCAGAAACGACATTGTTGAATTTAACAGCCGCCTATGCACCGTTTGCGAACGGAGGCAGCGGGGTTGTGCCGTTTGGGATAGAAGAAATCCGTGATGGTGGTGGAGAAATCTTTTATCGGCGCAGCGGTTCTGGTCCCGGCCGGGTCATTGAATCCCGCTTGGTCGGGCCGATGAACGAAATGATGGAAGCCGTAGTTGCGCGCGGGACCGGTAAGGCGGCCCAGATTGGGCGACCAGCAGGCGGGAAAACGGGCACGTCTCAAGCGTATCGTGATGCATGGTTTGTGGGATACACAGCCGATCTGGTTTCAGGAGTATGGCTGGGGAATGATGATGGTAAATCCATGAAGCGTGTGACGGGTGGCAGCATCCCCGCGCAAGTGTGGCGCGATGTGATGAGGGTTGCGCATCTGGGCATCCCGTCAAAGAAATTACCCAATCCATCGGATGATCGCGGCTTTTTTGATAAACTGTTCACAACCATCGAAGACGTGAAGCAAGAGGCATCCAAAGTGATTGCCGACAACGAGCCATCATCAAAAAACGCAGGCGGTATTCCCGATGTTATTGATGACCGGAACTAAGTCGCTCGTCCGCGCCACGGAATAAACGCAGGCACGCGGCGCCGATAATCAATGTAGTCCTGACCATACAGGGCGATGAGCTTACGCTCTTCCGACCACGTGCCGACGATCAAATAAAGGCTGCCGAATATCGCGGTCGCTAGACCAAAATGGGTCCAAGCGCCGCCAATGAGAATTAAAAAAACAGCACTGTATAAGGGATGGCGCACGAAACGATGCAGGCCATCAGTCCTGAGCGGTTCATCTTCTGAGGCATTTTGTGTCGCTTGCGATAGGCCTAAGAACCGGCGCATGTCGTATCCACCGGCTGCGATGAAAAGTAATATCCAACCACTCATGCCGATGATGCCTAGCCAAACCTTGGCGCGTCCGCCCCATTCAATGTTTGGTGCGTCATCGAATATGATCAGGCCGATCCAGGCGGCCAATCCAAATGTTAGAATAGCGAGTGCGTTATAGGCGAGGCGATATCTGTTGCCCAATATGTCGTGAAAGAAGGCCTTGAGAGTTGGACCTGCCAATAGTGAATGCACCAATCCGAACAACAGCCAGACAAGTCCGTATAGACCGTATGCCTGCCATAGGGTCATGATGATCAGTTGTCCTTAGAGTCCTTGGTTGAGCCCATGCGCTCAATCGTGGCGGTGGTTGAAAATCCTTCACGCAGATCAGCCAAAACGACACTGCCGCCCCAACTTTTGACCAAGTCACCGCCAACCACGTCTTCTTCTTTATAGTCTGCGCCTTTGACGATGATGTCGGGGCGCAAGTGTTCGATGATCTCGTAAGGCGTGTCTTCTGCGAAAATCACCACCAGATCGACCGACGACAAGGACGCGAGTACGGCACTTCGAGCGGCTTCGTTCTGAACGGGGCGCTCTTCACCCTTCAGGCGTTTAACGGAAGCGTCGGAATTCAATCCGACAACCAATTTATCGCAAGCGGCGCGTGCTTGCGACAGCAGCGAAACATGCCCCGGGTGCAATAGATCGAAACACCCGTTGGTGAAGCCGATTTTTAAGCCCTGGCGTCGCCATACATCTATTCGATCTGCGGCTTCGCCATCGGTCAGGACTTTTGCTTCGGCGTCGGTGATATCCTGGTGATGCAGCGATGCGGTTAATTCTGATGCATACGCGACAGCGGTACCTACCTTGGCAACCACAATGCCCGCTGCGACATTGGCAATTGCTGCAGCGTCCGCACGATTGGCACCGGACCCAATCAGGGCTGCAACCGTGGCGACAACGGTGTCACCAGCGCCAGATACATCGAAGACCTCTTGGCTTTCGGCAGGACGGTGCGCGACTGTGCCATCGGGCTCAATCAACGACATGCCGTCTGCACTGCGCGTGACCAAAATACCGCCCAGTCCACATTCGCGCATCACAGTTGTTGCGGCATTGACGATTTCATCATCAGTGCGGGCATCAATGCCGGAAACGTCTTGTAATTCTTTACGGTTGGGGGTGACCAAGCTGGCACCCCGGTATGGTGCGTAATCGTTGCCCTTGGGATCGACAACGACATCGACGTTGTTGTCGCGCGCGATTTTGATAAAGGCAGGTGCGCGTCCATCAGATAATGCACCCTTGCCGTAATCAGAAAGTACCACAACGTCACACGCGCCAATGGCCTGTTCGAATGCGATGGTAATATTGTCACCAATGCTTTGCGACACATCGCTTGTCGCTTCTCTGTCGGCGCGGAGAATTTGCTGATTTGCCGCAACGTATCGGGTTTTAACCGTGGTGCGGCGGTCCGGGTCCCGGATCAAGTGCGGGGTTACATCGGTGAGATCATTTAGCGCAGCCTCAACCTTGTCGCCTGCATCATCGGTGCCAATCACGGCAATGAAATCGACGTGCGCTCCCAATCCAGCCAGGTTGCGGACCACATTACCCGCACCGCCCGGCATGTGTGTTTCTTGGGTGACGCGCAGGACAGGGATCGGGGCTTCTGGAGAAATACGCTCAACCTCGCCGCCGATAAAACGGTCCAGCATCAAGTCACCTACAACCAAAACGCGGGTGCCGGGGATTTTCTCAACAAGTGGGACGAGGCAGGAACGATCCGTCATAGCAAACCAAGCTCAACTTCTAACGCGCCACACAGCATCTGTCCGATCATGATGTGCATTTCTTGAATACGGGCAGTTGTGTCGCTGGGGACGATGATCAACGGATGCGCGACACCGACCAGCTTGCCGCCGTCCTTGCCGCCAAATGCGGCAGGAACGATGCCCTTGGATTTCGCCATCTCCAACCCCAGCAAAACGTTTGGTGACTGACCCGATGTGGATATGCCAATGGCAATATCACCGGGCTTGCCGAGTGCATCGATTTGGCGTGCGAAAATTTGCTCAAACCCCAAATCGTTGCCACATGCTGTCAGCGCCGATGTATCAGTGGTCAATGCGATGGCTGCGATGGGGGCACGATTGTCTTTGTAGCGAATGGTCAGTTCTGTCGCCAAATGTTGACAATCTGCGGCACTGCCACCGTTCCCAAAGAACAAGATTTTGCCGCCATGCTGAATGCTGGTCACGCATTCTGCCAACAGTTCTGCGAACGGTTCTTTGCAGGCGGCAGCTGTCCGTTCAACAACGTCACGGTGCTCGGCAAATTCAGAGGCGTAAAAATCATCAATATTCATGGAAACTATTCTAAACCTTTATCCGCTCGCCTGTGCGAAGACTTTCAACAACGGCAATGGTTGCTGCCGACGTTTCAATAAGTTGGTCTTGTTCTATCGGCGGTGCTGCGCCATCTGTGACAGCAGCAATGAACGCGGTGATCTGTTGTTTGTGTCCTTTGTCCTGAGATGCGGACGATGTTTTTGTCGATCCCAGTGCGGACAGCGATAATTTGGTGAAGTCATCAAGGACAGCCGCCCTGCCGCCACAGAACACTTCAATGCGTTCTTTTGGAAGCGAGGTGTCTCCCTTGCCGGTGTAGATGATCGTCGCAAGGCTACCGTCGGCAAATTTCAGCGTGGCAACAACATCATCGCCTGTGCCGTTTTCAGATGTTGCCGCATCGGCTTGAACCGACGTGATGCTGGCGCCAACCAAGTGTCGCGCCAGATCAACGAAGTGACACATTTCACCCAAGATACGCCCACCACCCTCGTCAGATGATTGGGTCCAATGCGCACCATCAATAGCGCCGCCGTTGACGCGCAATGTCACCATCCGTGGACCCGTCGCACTCGCAAAGTGCGCCATAAGTTCAGCAACCTGCGGTGCAAACCGACGGTTAAAGCCAACTTGTACAAATCCATCATTTTCGTTTAGCGCGTCGATCACGTCATTCAATTGATCGAAATCCAACGCCAAAGGTTTTTCAACGAACACGGATTTTCCAGCTCGAAGGGCGGCTGCCGTCATGGCAGCATGGCTGTCATGACGTGTCGCAATCACAACGGCATTGATTTCAGGATCATCCCAGATGATCTGGTTTTCAGTGGTTGCCTGCTCAAACCCGAATGAATTCGCGCCGTGTTCAGCATTTGCACCACGTTGCGTCGAAAGCGTTTTAAGTCGCACACCGTTTACTGATTTAAGGGCCGGGATCAAAACGGCACGAGCGAAGTTCCCCGCACCTGCCATGGCCAATACCGCTGCACCCGCTTTATGCTTGGACGCTGAATTAATTTGTCGCGTTTTGGTTTCATCAGGCGCGGCGTCGGTATACGACAGCACGACGCCTAAGTGACGTTCCTTGCCTGCGGTGACCAGCGCATAAGCTTGGTCGGCATCATCCAAATCAAACGTATGCGTGGTGAAGGCGGTGACGTCGAGACGTCCAGAATCACCTTGGCGCATCAGGCGGAGCGTTTCTGCTAGGTTCTCGGTCTCTGTCCAACGGACCCAGCCTTCGGGATATTTCACGCCGCGCTGTTCGAAATCGGGATCGTAGCGACCCGGGCCATATGAGCGCGATACGGTTAGCGTCAGTTCTTTTTGCATAAAGGTCTGATAAGGAAAAGTCGTGCCCGTCAGGCCGACCATTACAATCTGTGCACGGTCGCGGGCGATATCTGCAGCGACTTCAAACGGTTCGCTTGATGTTGTGGCTGCTGAAATCAGCACAGCATCTGCGCCACGGTTTCCTGATATGCCCCGGATGGAAGCGCCGGGATCATCAGATGGTTTTATCGCCAGCTCGGCACCAAGAGACGTCGCCAATGCCAATCGGTCATCGGCGTAATCGAGTGCAACCACACGTGCACCCGCTAATGTGAGGAAGCGTGCCGCCAACTGTCCGACCAAGCCGCAACCGATGATGGCAACGACGTCGCCTAATCCGACTTTTAGATTTCTTGTCGCATGAAGTGCAATCGCGCCGACGGTCCCGTAACAGGCTTGATCATCGCTGACGCCATCAGGGATCTTGGCGACAAGATTTTCTGGCACCACGTTGAGTTCTGCATGATTGGCGATGCCAGCACCCGCCATAGCGACGCGGTCGCCGGGCTGATACGTGCCTTCTAGACCTGCACCTACTGCTATGACTTGCCCCGCAGCTGAATAGCCCAACGGTAACGGCTCATCCAGGCGGGCCATGACAGCCTTCCAAGTATTCCAGAGGCCCTCTTTTTTGGCTTTCTCGAGAGCTTTTTTAACCAGGTCAGGCCGCGCCTGCGCTTTCGCTGCCAGGCTTTTCTTGGCGAAGTCGACAACCATTCGTTCCGTCCCCGCAGAAATCAAAGACGCGCGGGTCTGGACCAGCAAATGGCCTGATTTAACTTTTGGCGCAGGCACATCTTTGAGTGCCAGTTTGCCTGTTCTTCGCGATTGAATGACCTGCTTCATATTGTTCGTGTGCGCCTAAAGGATGCTTTTGAAATATGCGATGGTCCGTTCAAGGCCATCCCGTAGGGGAATGGCCGGTTCCCAGTCTATGGCCAATTTTGCCAATGAGATATCGGGGCAGCGTTGCATGGGGTCGTCTTGTGGAAGTGGCTTAAGAACAATTTCTGATTTGGCCCCGGTCATCTCGATCACCAGTTCAGCCAATTGCCGAATGGTGAATTCATCTGGGTTGCCCAGATTCATCGGGCCTGTGTTGGTATCGTCGGCGTCCATCATGCGCATCATGCCTTCGACCAGATCATCCACATAACAGAACGAACGTGTTTGTGATCCGTCCCCATAAAGTGTGATGGGTATGCCCTGTAGCGACTGCATAATAAAGTTCGACACAACACGGCCATCATCAGGATGCATCCGTGGACCGTAGGTGTTGAAGATACGGCACACACGAATCGGTGTGTTGTGCTGGCGATGATAATCAAAAAACAGTGTTTCTGCGCAGCGTTTGCCTTCGTCATAGCACGCACGCGGGCCGATTGGATTGACGTTCCCCTTATAGCTCTCGGGCTGTGGATGAACCTCGGGATCGCCGTAAACTTCGCTGGTTGATGATTGTAAGATTTTAGCGCCTGTGCGCTTGGCCAAACCTAATGCGTTGATCGCCCCGTGGACACTTGTTTTCGTCGTCTGCACCGGATCGTACTGGTAATGCACGGGTGATGCGGGGCAGGCCAAATTGTAAATTTCGTCGACTTCTACATACAACGGAAAGGTCACATCATGCCGCAGCAGTTCGAAGTTCTTGGCATCGAGCAGATGCGCGACATTAGATTTGGTCCCGGTGAAGAAATTATCGACGCAGAGCACATCATCACCGCGAGCGACGAGGCGTTCACAAAGGTGCGATCCGATAAATCCTGCGCCCCCTGTGACGAGAACTTTTTTAGCTAATAATGAACTCACAATAATGCCTTCTTCACCCCTGAATTGATGGCACGGAAACTACCACCCACGATCACGGGGGCCAAGGCGAAAGGGGATCACGTAGATAAGAAGCGGCATTGGCCGTCTTCGAGTGCCAGTGCGGTCAGATAATCGGACTGCCAAGCCCCCGTATCGATGTTAATCCGATTTCTTCGAACTTCAGGTTCATAGTGGGGTGTGTGGCCATGCACGATCAATGCACCATGGTCTCGTTCTGAGTTTAAAAATGCTTCGCGAATCCACATCAAGTCCTGTGCGCGTTGCTGATCAAGCGGGCGGGTCGGGTCAATCCCCGCATGGGCGAAGAACACGCTACCTTTTCTCCAGGATGTTTTGAGGCTTTCGAAGAAATCCCAGTGATGGGGGGGAATTGCCTGTTTAAGGGCCTCTTGGACCGCCTGAGGGGGGCGTATGTCTTTTTCAGGGGCAATATCGAAGCCATAGCTTTGTAATGTCGCGCCGCCGCCGTTTTCGAGCCAAATTTCGTAAGGGACAGATAACGTAGTCAGGTCCATCACATATTTTTCATGATTCCCCATGAGGAAAACGCATTCCACGTCGGATATTGAAAGTTTCGAGAGGTAATCAATAACCCCGGCAGAATCGGGTCCGCGATCGACGTAATCACCCAGAAAAACAATCGTGTTTTGTATTTTCGGATCGGCCGACATGTCCTGAATAATGATATCAATGAGTTCCAGCAACAGATCCAGGCGCCCATGGATATCTCCAATGGCATACACCCGGTGGCCTTTTGGCAGTTCAACGCTTGCATGAGGACCGTTCAACGCTTGGAACCGTTGGTGTGTCATGTCTTTCCTTGGTCGTCCCTTGGCCTGCCCATGGGGTCCCCTTGTGATGATATCTGAGTTATACTGTCGGGTATTGTGCACTCGATATTCGTGAAGGATATTAACTTTTTCTGTAAACTGGCAGATTTAAAGGGAACTGTGGCAGACGTATTAGACAAATCAAAGACTCAGGAGACCATTCTCCTGGATAAGCTGACGCGGATCGAAGAAAACCCCGCTGGGTACTTTGCCGTGCATATGCATCTGTCCGATTTGCGCCCCAGTAACAGACAGCCACATTTTATAACCATTGCCGCGCGCGCGTTTGAAAATCTTGTGAACAGCGCCGACGCCGTCATTTATGACATGATGAACCAAGACTTGGTTTTGGTTTGCCATGATGTGTTGGTCGAAGATATCGATCCATATATTTCAAAAGTTAAAACCTTGTTCAACGAAGACCCGTTGACCCTGGACGAGGATGAATACGAAGATCAGTTTTCGACGTGGTATGATCTTTCGTCGCGTGAGGATTTTGCGGCGTTTTTATCGGCCATCACAGAGCTTTCGGTTTACGCTGAAAACAAGATCGAAGAGATCAAGAAAACCACCGCTGAACAAGAAGGCCACGGTTCAGGCGATCCTTTAACGGCTAAGAACTTGGCCGCGATTAACCAAAAGCTACATTCGACGCGTATTGCCGATCTGATCCGCCAACAGGCCTGTGTCCGGATCGCGCCCGGCAAGGCAGGCGAAATGGTGTTTCACGAGCATTTCATCGCGATGGCTGAACTCAAGGAACGGGTATCACCAGGGATTAACCTATTCACCAGTCCTTGGCTTTTCCAGTACCTGACGGAAACGCTTGATAAACGCATGTTGGCGGTGATTGGCCGTAAGAATTTCGCTGACGTCAAAGACCCGATCAGCCTAAATCTGAATATTGCGACGGTGTTGTCGCGTGATTTTGCGAACTTCAACAAAGCTGTTGGTGATCACGCGAATAAGCTGGTTATCGAGTTTCAGATTATCGATATTTTCTCTGATATGAACACGTACGGGTATGCACGTGATATGCTTCAGGATCGGGGGTATCGCGTCCTGGTCGATGGGGTGAATCCTCTTTCGTTTCAGTTTTTTGATCCTGCGACGTTACGGCCCGATTTCATCAAAGTTGGATGGGGCAAAGAGTTTGAACAGGAAACCGACAACACGACTCGATTGACGACGTTCAAACAAACGGTAAAACACGCAGGCCCCGATAGTGTGATCCTGTCCCGTGTGGACACGGAAAAAGCCGTTAAATGGGGGTTGGCCCTCGGCATATCCCGGTTCCAGGGGTATTTTATCGACAAGCTGGTGATGGCGATGACGAAATCTCGGGTAAAGCCACGCGCGAAGCCAAGCGCCAAACAGGGTGCGGCGTAAGCCGGGGATGATTTAAATGGCAACAACACCCGACAAGCTTCCGTCACAGGAAAAACTCCTCGTCGATTACATCACGCGACTGGAAAAGCACAAAGACGGCCGTGGTTTGGTGCATGTGCACCTGTCGCAGTTGCGTCCATTTAATCGTCGCGAACAGCACATCCGCGTCGCATCCGGTCACTTCGAAGGCATGGTCTCGGATATGACCGGGCAGTTGTTTACGCTTAAAAATGCCGATTTGTTTTTTGTCTACAAAGACGAGGTCAAACATCAGGTTGAGACGACGCTGCAAAAAGTACGGTTTTTGTTTAGCGATGATCCACTTGTCGACGAAGAAGGTGTCGACGGTCGTGAGTTTGCGACGTGGTATGACGCCAGCGAACAGTACGAAGATATCGTCCAGATTGTCCAAGGTATGGCGGACGCCGAAGAAAAACGCCAAACCGAAGTGCGCAATCGGATGGACGCGCGACAACGGCTTAAAGAAAAACAAAAAATGGGCGAGCCGCTGACGCCTGCGGTTTTGGCCAAGGTCGAAGACGCCTTATCGCGTGCCGATCTATCGAATTTGGTGCGGCGTCAATTCATCTGCGAAGTCGATGGAAAAATGGTTCCGGAACTTCTGTTCAGTGAACTGTTTATCTCGATCCAGGATCTGCGCGAAACGATCTTGCCGGGTGTGAATCTGGTTGCCAATCGGTGGTTGTTCCAGCACCTCACCGAAACCTTGGATCGTCGCGTGCTGTCCATGTTGATGAAAACGGATGCCGTATCGATTTCAGGCGATATCAGTTTTAATGTGAATGTGAAGACGCTGCTATCGAATCAATTCCAAGTCTTTGACGATAACCTATCGGCGGCACGGCGTGGTGCCATTGTGATCGAACTTCAAAAAGAAGACATCTTCTCTGATCTGGCTTCATTCTTGTTTGCCCGCGAATTTGTGCAGGCCAAAGGCTATCGGCTGTGTATCGATGGCCTGACGATGGAGACATTGTCCGTTATCGATCGTGATCGTTTGGGCACCGACATGGCCAAAATCGTTTGGCATCCGAATCTGGTGGATTCTGGGGACGAAGTTCAGCGCATGATCCGACAATTTGTTGAACGTGATGGCGCGGATAAATGGATTCTATGCCGCTGTGATAACCGTGAAGCCATCGACTTTGGTCGGTCGGTTGGCATCAACCGATTCCAGGGCCGATTTATCGAAAGCTTGATTGCGGATGACAATCGTCGGCGCGACTTAATGAAACTCAAACGACGGATAGAGCGCAGTTCAGAACCTGCATTTGAAGACGAATGACCCCTGATCTTTGTGATTTAAATGCGCATCAGTTGCGTAACATGTTGCGCGCACGCGAAATCTCCGCCGAAGAATTATTGGCGAGCTGCCTTGTCCGCATCGAAAATGTGAACGGCACCATCAACGCGATCACGGCGATGGATATAGATCGTGCCACGCGCGATGCCGAGACCGCGACCAAAACACTTAAGCAGGGCGATGCGCCGCCTTTGACGGGCATTCCTGTTGGGATCAAGGACTTGAACCGGACGGCGGGAATGCGGACCACGTATGGCTCGTTGCTCCACAAAGATGAAGTCCCTGAGCATGACGAAGCATTGGTAACACGTCTGCGCGAAGCCGGCGCGATCATCTTGGCAAAGACCAACACACCTGAATTCGGGTCAGGCTCTAACACCACCAATCGGGTGTTCGGGCCGACGCTTAATCCACATAACCCATTGCGTACGCCGGGTGGATCATCGGGTGGATCTGCCGCTGCGTTGGCGTCGGGAATGCTGCCCTTGGCGCATGGCAGTGATACGGGGGGAAGTCTCCGGAACCCCGCAACATGGTGCGGGGTGGTTGGTTTCAGGCCGACACCCGGATTGGTATCCCGCGAACAACGCAGCTTAGGCTACACCCATTTTAGTGTTCAGGGACCAATGGCACGTAACGTTGATGATATTGGGTTGATGATGACAGGCTTGGCTGGCGACGATGCGCGCGATGTGCTGTCGGGGCCATGCGATCCCGGGTCGTTTTTAACACTCGATCAAATCGATGTTTCAGACCTCAAAGTTGCTTGGTCAACTGATTTTGGTGGTACGGTTCCCGTTGATAACGATATCGCGGCGACGTTTAAAAAATCCATTGGCGGCATTCAGCATTTGTTCAAAAGCTGTAATGAGGCGCATCCGAATTTCAAAAATGCGCGCGATATTTTTTGGATACTCCGGTGCGTCTACTACGTTGCCAATCACAAGGAGCGCGTGGCCAATCACGCGGACTTGTTATCGCCGACGATTGTGTCGAACACAAAAGCCGGCTTCGATATGTCGTTGGAAGATGTTGCGTGGGCCGAAAAAGCGTGGGTCGCGCTTTATCAAGAATTCCAGGAATTCTTTGCAGATATTGATCTTTTTATTGTGCCCGGAAATGCGATCCCGCCATTCTTGGTCACCGAGGGCATCCCCACATCGATCAACGGCAGAGAGATGGAAAATTACATGGACCCGTCGTTGGTTCGCTCTGCGCTGACCTTAACGGGGCATCCCGTGATTGCACTGCCGTGTGGCATGGATCACGTCGGGATGCCGTTTGGTTTTCAGGTTGTCGGCAAACGCCGTGGTGATCTAAAGCTTTTGCAGGCGGCTGCGGCCATCGAAAAAGAAATCAATCAGATTGATGATCTCAAAGTTTCATCACCAGACCTCAGTCCTTATTCGTAACACCAGCAGTATCAAACGTCGCCATCCCGTTGTGGCACGCAACAGCGGCGCGCACGATGGGGATCGCCAACGCAGCCCCAGAAGCCTCGCCCAAGCGCATTCCTAAATTAAGCAGTGGCGGCTTGTTCAGTTTTTTTAATAACAAGTGATGCCCAGGTTCCGCCGACACATGGGCCGCCAAACAATGATCAAGTGCACCAGCTGCGGCGCATTCTAGGGCAGCCGCAGCAGCACCCGCGACGTATCCATCGATCAGCACGACTGTATGGTTCATCCGTGCGCGCAATATCGCGCCTGCCATCGCGGCTAATTCGCGACCACCCAGACGACGCAATAAATCAATGGGATCAGATGTCTCTGATGTATGAAGCTTCACGGCTTCGGCGATGATCTTTGTTTTGTTGGTCAGTGCTTCGTTGGCAACGCCCGTGCCGGGGCCGACCCATTCAGCGGCTTGGCCGCCAAACAGCGCCATGGCCACAGCGGCAGCAGACGTTGTGTTGGCGATGCCCATTTCGCCGATGGCAAGGATATCAAGATTTTCAGGCACCGCGTCCCAACCCGCGTTGACCGCTGCCATAAATTCATCTTCTGTCATGGCGGGGCCCGATGTGAAATCCGACGTGGGGTTTTCAAGGTCGAGTGCGATCACATCAAACGATGCCCCTGCGACCTGGCTAATCTGATTAACGGCAGCGCCCTCGGCTTCGAAGTTTGCGACCATCTGTGCGGTGACTTCGGGTGGGAATGCGGAAACGCCACGGCGGGCGACACCGTGGTTCCCGGCGAAAACGCGCACGGCTACCTGATCCACTGTGGGGCCATTGGCACCCTGCCATGCGGCCAGATGCTCTACGATATCTTCGAGCCGCCCAAGTGAGCCGGGGGGTTTCGTCAGAACCTGATCACGCGCGCGTACACGATTAACCGCGTCCGCATTAGAACCAGGTAGGGCCTTTAGGGCATCGGTGACATCAGCAATTGTGGTTGGGCATGAGTCCATGGCGCCAGACTATAAGCGTACGAGAACGGTGTTCGAAAGCATAAAACGGTGACAGCGCCGACGGGTGACGATAGAACGACTACATGCGCTCGAATAGATCATTTGCACCTGTCCGTGATGTCCGAATTGCGACCACATTCTTGACCCGCATCCCCGTGGGGTGGGTGCAAGGGATGGGCGTCGGCGACTTGTCTAAAGCGGCATGGTCTTTTCCAATCGTGGGTCTGGTTGTAGGTGGTATCGGTGGTGCAGCGCTGTATGGCGCAGCGGCCTTGGATTTGCACCCCTTGGCATGCGCCTTTATCGGGTTGGCGGTGATGGCATTGATCACCGGCGGCCTGCACGAAGACGGCTTGGCCGATGTTGCCGATGGGTTTGGTGGCGGCGGCGATAAAACCCGCATCTTAGAGATCATGCGTGATTCGCGTATCGGCAGCTTTGGTGTCTTAGCACTCGTCTTTGGTATCGGTATTCGGGCGGCGGCACTTTCAGGCGTGCCGGGACCGGGCTTGGCGTGGGTGACCTTGATTGCCGCAGCCATTCTTTCGCGCGCGGTACTCCCCATGCTTATGGCGATGATGCCAGCAGCACGCTCTGACGGCCTATCAAAGGGGGCAGGCCAGCCTTCGATGACGGGTGCATTTATCGCGCTGGCATTGGGTTTGGTTGCACTATTCGCCCTCATGCCTACTAATTTGGCGTTTGTCGCCATCATGGTGGCAATTCCACTTGCGGGCCTTATTGTTCTCTGGGCTTATCGTCGCCTAGGCGGGCAAACGGGTGACGTTTTGGGTGCCGCCCAGCAAGTTATTGAAATGTCCGTGATTATCGCGGCCGCAGGTTGGAGTTTAAGTTTCTAGATGTCAGATAATGTGACCAGATGGTGGCTTGTCCGCCATGCCCCTGTCGTGGGCGTCGAAGGCAAAATTTACGGTGCAGATGATGTTGAATGTGATTTATCTGACGCGGCCTCTTTCCAGTCATTGGCGAAGCGATTGCCGGGTGATGCGCCGTGGTTCACATCGCATCTGAGTCGGGCCAAGCTGACGGCGCAGACGGTTCGTGATGCAGGACTTGCAACATCTGATCCCGTTATTGATGAGCGGTTTGGCGAGCAATCGTTCGGAGATTGGCAGGGCCAAACCTGGGATGGGATGCGCGCCGCTGATCCTGAGTTCTATGATAATTTTTGGCTCGACCCGGTGCGCAATCGCCCCCCGAATGGCGAGAGCTTTGCCGATCAAATCGCCCGCGTGGGTGAGGCCATTGATCATTATACCGAACAGCATCCCGGTGGGAATATCGTCTGTGTCTCACATGGTGGGACCATACGTGCAGCGATTTCTCATGCCTTGGGGCTTGATCCGTTCGCAGGCATGGCCATTACCGTTGGGACGTTATCATTGAGCATTATTGAACATGTGCCGGGCGGATTGCTGCGCGGTAAAGGCAGCGCTTGGCGGGTCGTGCACGTCAATCGGCCAGCCCGAGATGATCAATGAGAGAAGATCAGTAGAGAGAATCAATGAGCGAGTTAAACTTACCGCATGCGACGCTCGTCCTGGGTGGCGCACGATCCGGGAAAAGTAAATACGCCGAAGTCTTGGTCGAAGGCTCTGACGCGACGGGTGGATTGGTCTATGTCGCGACCGCGCAGGCGTATGATGATGAAATGCGCGACCGTATTTCCATTCATCAGAAACGACGAAATGATCGCTGGTCCACTATGGAAGCGCCACTTGATCTGAATATGGCGCTTAAATCTGATGCATGTTGTAGCCGGGCGGTGCTGGTTGATTGTCTGACATTGTGGATTACCAACTTGATGACGGCCGGGAAAAATGTGTCGCGTGAAATCGATGAATTATGCGTAACAATTCCATCGTTGACGGCGCGCGTCGTGTTTGTGTCTAACGAGGTCGGTCAGGGAATTGTACCTGACAATGATATGGCCCGAGAATTCAGAGATTACGCTGGTATCGCGCATCAACAATTAGCCACCGTTTGCAATCGTGTTGTGTTTGTGACCGCGGGTTTGCCGCAGATTTTGAAGGACGAAAATTAGAATGAAAATCCCTGCAACCGTTATCACTGGTTTCCTAGGCGCCGGAAAAACAACGCTGGTGCGACACATTTTGGCCAACGCGAACGGCAAACGGATCGCGCTGATCATCAACGAATTTGGTGATGTTGGCGTCGACCGCGAAGTGATCAATGGGTGCGGGTTCGAAGAATGCGCAGACGAAGATGTCATGGAACTCGCCAACGGCTGCATTTGTTGCACCGTGGCAGACGACTTCTTGCCGACCATGGCAAAGCTGCTTAATCGCGAAAACCCGCCAGAGCATATCGTCATCGAAACATCAGGCTTGGCCCTGCCAAAACCATTGGTCAAAGCCTTCAACTGGCCGGAAATCCGCTCAAAGGTCACCGTTGATGGGGTGATTGCCGTCGTTGATGCGCCAGCCGTCGCCGCTGGTCGGTTCGCCGATGATCCTGACAAAGTTCAGGCGGTCCGCGAAGGGGATGAAAACCTCGACCATCATTCGCCACTCGAAGAAGTGTTCGAAGACCAATTGCTCTGTGCCGACTTGGTGCTGTTGAATAAATCGGATTTGCTCAGCGCCGAAGACAGACCAAAAGTCATGGAAGTTCTGAACCGTGAAATGCGCCCGGGGGCCAAGGTCGTTGAAACGGTAAAGGGTGCGATTGACCTCAAAGTCCTCCTTGCGATGGATGCAGCGGTTGAGGATGATCTGGACGCACGCCCATCCCATCACGATGGCGATGACGATCACGATCACGATGATTTCGAAAGCTTCTCGCTGATCATTGGTGATGTCACCGATCCTGCAGCCCTCGAAGAGAAAATCAAAGCGGTCACCATTGCCCATGATATTTTGCGGGTGAAGGGTTTTGTAAACGTGCCAGGGAAATCAATGCGCCATGTTATTCAGGCCGTTGGCCCCCGGGTTGATCGCTACTTTGATCGACCATGGCAGGACGGTGAAAAACCTGGCAGCCATCTTGTCGTCATCGGGCAAACAGGTATGGACCGGGACGCGATCACAGCCGCATTGAATGCGTAACGCGCTGAACACAATCTTATAAAAAGGAAGCCAACGTGCATCTACTCGCAGCACAACCGGGTGCGATCACGGATGGCGAAGAAGCCGTTGATTTGGGGCAGACCCCTGGCGACGTCGTCTACATTTCAGCGGCAGATACTGAACTGGCGCTGATCGCCGACGTGCTGGGATCAATGACAGATGATGGCATTGATATGCCGTCTCTGCGCCTCGCGAATTTCATGCAGCTCGGCCATAACATGTCAGTCGATCTTTATATCGAAGACGTGGTGCAGCACGCCAAGCTGGTGGTGGCGCGGGTGCTGGGTGGGGCTGGGTACTGGCCGTACGGCGTCGAACAACTGGCTGCCATTTGTCGTCAAAAGAATATCCAGCTTGCGATTTTGCCGGGTGATGATCGACCCGACCCTGAGTTGATGGATTTTTCCACACTCCCGGTCGAAGCCCAGCATCGATTGTGGCAATACGGGGTTCATGGCGGGCCTGCGAACACGCGCCAGTTATTGCTGTTCATGAAGGCGTTGATCGACGGTGATGATCATGACTGGCGGGAACCTGTTCCACTGGTTCGGGCTGGGCCGTACTGGCCAGGCATCGATGCCCCGTCATTGGATGATATTCGCGCGCATTGGGTCGATGACCGGCCGGTCGCAGCGTTAGTGTTTTACCGGGCATTGGTGCAATCGGGTAACTTACGTGCGGTTGATGCGTTGATTGATTCATTAAAGGCCGCAGGTTTGAACCCGTTGCCCGTCTTCGCCCAAAGCCTCAAAGATCCGGTGTCATCGGATACTGTGACGCAACTATTTGATCAGGCATCCCCCGGTGTCATCTTGAATGCCACCGGGTTCGCTGTGTCCTCACCGGGTGCGGCACGTTCTACAACGCCGTTCGACGCGGCTGGGTGTCCCGTGTTGCAGGTCGTGTTCTCCGGCGGCAACAAAGAAAGCTGGGAAACTGGCACGCGTGGTCTATCGGCGCGTGACATCGCGATGAACGTGGCCCTGCCCGAAGTGGATGGTCGTGTGTTTACCCGCGCTGTGTCATTCAAGGGTCGTGCACGCCGAGACGATGCGACCGAAAGCGATGTTGTCAGTTACCAACCTGTGCAGGACCGCATGGATTTTGTCGCCGCCTTGGCCAAAAACTGGGCGACGCTTGCGGGCAAACCAGCATCGGACCGAAAACTCGCCATGGTGTTAGCAAATTATCCAAACAAAGACGCGCGATTGGGCAACGGGGTTGGTTTGGATACGCCAGCAGGCGTCATGCAAGTGCTGGCCGCGCTTAAATCACATGGCTACCGCATCGATGATGCACCCCAATCTGGTGCAGAGATCATTGATCGTTTAAAGGCAGGACCAACAAACGATTTTACAGACTTAGAAAACCGCGAAGTTACAGAAACCCTAAGCCTGAGTGACTACCAAAGCTGGTTTGATGCGCTACCGATGTCTGCGCGCGAACAAGTCAGCGAACGCTGGGGCACGCCAACGGATGATCCGTTCTTCTTATCGGATCGAAGTGCGTTTGCCATTCCCGCGTATCGCATCGGCAACGTTGCGATCTGCCTGCAAAGTGCGCGCGGCTACAACATTGACCCGGTCCAGAGTTATCATGACCCGGCGCTGATCCCGCCCCATGGATACTTGGCCTTTTATGCGTGGGTGCGCAGCGCATTTGGTGCCGACGCGATTTGCCACATGGGCAAGCACGGCAATTTGGAATGGCTGCCGGGCAAGGCCCTGGCCCTTTCTGAAGATTGCTTCCCCGAAGTTGCCTTTGGCCCCGTCCCACACATCTATCCGTTTATTGTGAATGATCCGGGTGAAGGCACACAGGCAAAGCGCCGCGCCGCCGCCGTGATCATCGATCATCTGACGCCGCCATTGGCACGGGCCGAAAGCTACGGACCGCTCAAAGATTTGGAACAACTAGTCGATGAGTATTACGAGGCGGCGGGTGTCGATCCCCGTCGATTACGTGTCCTCAGCGAAGATATTTTATCGCTATGTCGCACATCTGGCCTTGATGAGGATATCGGTATCTCCATCGACGAGACCGAGGATGATGCCTTGGCGAAGTTGGATGGGTATTTGTGCGAACTCAAAGAGCTTCAAATTCGAGATGGCTTGCACATCTTTGGGCTCAGCCCGACCGAGGATTTGCTAACGGAACTTTTGGTCGCCCTCGTGCGTGTGCCGCGCGGCAAAGGCGAGGGTCATGATGCATCGTTGCACCGCGCCTTGGCAGTCGATCTGGAATTGGCGTTTGATCCGCTCGATTGCGATATGGCCGCGCCGTGGGCGGGCTTGAAACCCGATGTTTTGGGAGCCGTGTCGGATGATGTCTGGCGCTCCACGGGTGATACGGTCGAGCGTTTGGAACTTTTGGCATCCGCCTTGGTCAGGGGTGATACCAAACCATCGGACTGGCCTGTAACTGAAGTGGTTCTCGCATATATCAAAAGTGATTTACGGCCGAAGGTGGGCGCGTCTGGCGATGCCGAGTTGCATGGTTTCCTGACCGCATTGGATGGCAAATTCGTTGAGCCGGGACCATCAGGCGCACCGACCCGCGGACGACTAGATGTTCTGCCAACGGGCCGTAATTTTTATTCGGTGGACACGCGGACCGTCCCGACACCGGCCGCTTGGACGCTGGGATGGAAGTCGGCTGAATTGCTTGTCGAACGATATCGCCAAGATAATGGTGAATGGCCGCAGACCATGGCGATTTCGGCGTGGGGCACATCCAATATGCGCACAGGCGGCGATGACATCGCCCAGGCGTTGGCACTATTGGGGGTACGCCCGCAGTGGGACAGCGCGTCGCGTCGCGTCACCGGGTTTGAAATTTTACCGACGGACCTGATGGACCGCCCCCGTGTCGATGTGACATTGCGGATTTCAGGGTTCTTTCGTGATGCGTTCCCGGGGTTGATCGACTTATTCGATAGCGCCGTTCGTGCCGTTGCAGCGCTGGACGAAACCGCTGAAATCAATCCGCTGGCTGAGCGTGTGCGCACGGAACAAGAAACCCTGATGGCCGACGGGCTTGATGAGAAAGCGGCCCAGCAGCGTGCGGGCTACCGGGTGTTCGGATCAAAACCGGGTGCTTATGGGGCTGGGCTGCAGGCGCTGATCGATGAAAAAGGTTGGGAGAGCGAGAAAGACTTAGCCCAGGCCTATGTCGAATGGGGTGGATATGCATACGGTGGGGGCAGCGAGGGCACAGCTGAAAAGGGCTTGTTCAAACGACGTCTGGGCAATGTTCAGGCAGTGATCCATAATCAGGACAACCGCGAGCATGATTTGCTGGATTCAGATGATTACTATCAGTTTGAAGGTGGTTTAACCGCAGCAGTCCGGGTTGAGTCCGGTGATCAGCCAAATGTGTATCACAACGATCATTCGCGTCCCGAACGCCCTGTTGTGCGCGCCCTTGATGATGAAATTGCACGGATTGTGCGCGCCCGCGTCGTGAACCCGAAATGGATTTCCGGCGTCATGCGTCATGGCTATAAGGGCGCGTTCGAAATGGCGGCAACCGTTGATTACTTGTTCGCGTTTGCCGCCACGGCACGTTGCGTCAAAGACCATCATTTCGATTTGGTTTTTCAGGCCTTCTTGGATGACGACGAGGTGCGCACGTTCTTAGAAGAAAACAATCCGGATGCACTCCGTGATATCGCAGATCGATTGATCGAAGCGCAAGATCGGGGACTGTGGTCATCACGATTGAACAGCACCCGTGAAATTTTGGACCAAATGACGGATCGCGTATAATCGGATCGATTCGCCCTACATCCTGACAGAGAAGAAAAATGGTAAAAAAAGAAGACATGTCCGAAGACGAGTTGAACGAACGCCACGCCGAAAAAATGGCGAAGAAAAAGGCGGCGCGTGACAAGATCATCGCGACCAAAACCATCGAAAAGGGTCTGGTCATGGTCCACACGGGTAAGGGTAAGGGCAAATCCACGGCTGCCATGGGTTTGGCTGCGCGTGCTGTCGGTAACGACATGAAAGTTGGGATTGTCCAGTTCGTCAAAGGCGTGTGGGAAACGGGTGAGCGTAAAGTATTGGAAAAATTTCCCGACCTTTGTGTGATGAAGGCGATGGGCGAGGGCTTTAGCTGGGAAACCCAGGATCGCGAACGCGATATAGCTGCGGCGCGTGCGGCGTGGGACATGGCGAAAGAAATGATTAATGATCCATCATATAAGATGGTGATCTTGGACGAGTTGAACATCGTCTTGCGCTACGAAAATTTGCCGCTCGATGAAGTGATCGAGACTTTGCAGGCAAAACCAGAAATGCTGCACGTTGTTGTTACAGGCAGAAATGCCAAGGATGAATTGATTGAAATCGCTGACCTGGTCACCGAAATGACTCAAATCAAACATCCGTTCCGATCTGGGGTTAAGGCGCAAGTCGGCATCGAATTTTAAGGAACATGACATGATAAGCCGTCGAAATTTCACCAAACTTTCTGCTGCCGCTCTTGGCGGGCTTGTGGTTTCTGGGTGCGCCGAATGGGAAGCATCGCCATTATTGCGAGGTCAGCATTTGGTTGATGAGTCTGTTGCGACGATTGAACGGTTCCAAACGATTGAGGGCCTTCAACGGTTTTCGGAATTTTTGCCTGATGCCGTTGGCCTGATGATCTTTCCGCGCATTTTGAAAGCCGGATTGTTTGTTGGGGGCGAAGGCGGCAATGGTATTTTGATGGCGCGCACCCCGGCCGGTGGGTGGAGCGCACCCGCATTTTACAGCATGGGGACGGGTAGCTTTGGCCTGCAAATCGGCGCCCAAGACACCGAGATGATTTTGGTTATTCGCAATCAAGGTGCGGTTGATGCTGTCCTAAAAGACCAAGCCAAGTTTGGAGCCGATGCAGGCTTTACCGCTGGAATTTACGGTGTCGGTGCCGAGGCATCGACGACCACCAACCTAGGTGTTGATGTGCTGGCATTCACCAATTCCCGCCTGGGTGGATACATCGGTGTGAGTGTCGAGGGGGCGATCATTGCGCGCCGCCAAGATTTAAACGAAGGCGTATACGGCGCAGGTGTAACCCCGGCGCAAATCGTATCAGATCCAGCCTATAAATTGGCGCGCGCTGACCGCCTGCATAACCTCCTTGCCCGCTAAGACGACGGCAGATGCCCCCGCCCTGATGTTTCAGGGCACCGGCTCTGATGTCGGGAAATCATTGCTGGTCGCGGGGTTGTGCCGTGCCTACACCAATCGCGGGCTGCGGGTGCAGCCCTTCAAACCTCAAAACATGTCGAACAATGCGGCCGTTACTGCTGATGGTGGTGAAATTGGCCGGGCACAGGCGTTGCAGGCCCGCGCATCCAAAATGCCGCTGAGCGTGCACATGAACCCGGTGCTGTTGAAGCCGCAATCGGAAGTCGGCGCGCAAGTGGTTGTTCATGGAAAGATTGTCGGAAACGCCAAGGCGCGTGAATACTACGAACTGAAACCGACGTTACTGTCGAAAGTCTTAGAGAGTTTTCAGCGTGTTCGCGCCGACGCTGATCTGGTGCTGGTCGAAGGGGCAGGTAGCCCGGCAGAAGTGAACCTTCGTCCCGCCGACATCGCCAATATGGGATTTGCAGAGGCGGCCGATGTGCCTGTCGTCTTGATAGGTGACATCGACAGAGGTGGCGTCATCGCGCAGATCGTTGGAACGCACGTTGTCATTTCAGAAGAAGACCGTCGTCACCTAAAAGGGTTTATCGTGAATAAGTTTCGCGGTGACCCCAGCCTGTTCGATGAGGGGATGGAAATTATCACATCGCATACAAGGATGGTGAGTTTAGGTCTGGTCCCGTATTTTTCAGGCGCACACGTGTTGCCAAAAGAAGACGCCATGGCGCTGGATAATCGGATAGCGACAGAAGCCGGCGACAAAATCATTATTGCTGTGCCGCGACTGCCACGAATTTCAAATTTTGATGATCTGGACCCGCTCTTAGCCGAATCCGACGTTCATGTTGAAATCGTTGAACCGGGTCATCCATTGCCCGCGAACGCGGATGTTGTGCTGTTGCCGGGGTCCAAAGCAACCTTGGCTGATCTGGGAGTGCTGAAGTCCGAAGGTTGGGATATTGATATCTTCGCGCATCATCGACGTGGTGGTTTGGTCGTGGGCCTCTGTGGCGGATATCAAATGCTGGGGCATACGTTGTCTGATCCAGATGGTATCGAAGGCGCTCCATCGACGGCATCAGGCCTTGGATTATTGGATGTCGAAACTGTCATGGGCGGTGAAAAGTCGCTTGTCGAAGTTGCCGCTAAGGAACATCTGACCCAGTGCGCCATCAAAGGGTACGAGATGCATGTGGGACGGACCCAAGGTCCAGATACAAAAAACCCGTGGATGATATTAGACGGCGACAGGCCCGATGGTGCGGTATCCACGGACGGGCGTGTGATGGCGTGTTATCTGCACGGTATTTTCGCGTCCGATGAATTTCGTCACGCGTTTCTCAACCGTATCCGAGAAGGTCGCACGAGCGATATCGAATACGAGCAAAAGATCGAGGCAGCACTTGATGGTCTCGCCCAGCATCTGGAAACACATCTTGATTTGGATGCGTTGCTACAGATGGCGCGCTAAAGCTCCAACCGCACCAGTGTGATCACCCCGACAATCCCCGCCGTGATCAAACACGCGACAGCATATAGATAAAGCGCGCGCTGGATGTCCTTTGATGTGGCACGAGCCCGACCATCACCCATCCAATGATCGTTGACCATGCCTTCTTCGTAATTTCGGGGGCCCGCGAGGGCAAGGCCAAGCGCACCTGCTGCTGCACCTTCTGGCCAGCCTGCATTAAATGATCTGTGTTTGCGTGCATCGCGCAGGGCGGTCGCAATGGATGCTTTTGGGTTGGCGGTCGGGACAAACACAGCAGCCGTTGCGATGATGATCGCTGATAATCGTGCCGGAATGGCATTGAGGGCATCGTCCAGGCGGGCGGCGGTAAATCCAAATGCCCGGTGTTTCGGTGTGCGATGGCCGATCATGCTGTCCATCGTGTTGACCACTTTGTAAGCCAAAATGCCGGGGAACCCGAGGATCACGTACCAGAAAACAGGTGCGACCACGGCGTCACAGAAATTTTCGGCCAAGCTTTCGATGGCGGCCCGCGCGACGGCTGGCGCATCCAAGCTTTCGGGGTCGCGGCCGACAATGTGGCGGACGGTGGCGCGTCCGCCCTCTAGTCCACCAAGTTCTAATCCCTGTCCGACGCGTGCTACGGCATCATACAGCCCGCGTGCTGCGATCATGGTGACGATCAACGCGGCTTCCAAAACCCAGCCCCAGGTAAAATGCATGGTCAGCCACATCACGCCAAGACCGATCGCAACTGCCCCGGATACCATGACGAGGACCACGAAAGTGCCCCGAATAGCCCGATCGACTTCTGATCTTTTGGGGCGGTTTAATTTGTCGTCGAAAAACCCAATGATGCTGCCGATAATGGCAATGGGATGTTTGATGCGGCGAAATATGAATCCGGCCTCGCCGATATATGCCTCAATCCCCATGGCGAGGATCAGCAAGATCAACGGATCGAACGGGGCTTCAGCGCCAACAAGACCAAATGTCACCATGGGTCAAGTTGACGACAGCACGCCATTCACGTCAACGCCACCGCGAGAATTATTCGCTCATAGTTGATTATTAACTATATTAGACCAATTCTAGGAGTAATTGATTGGGCGCAATGCCCAGCTTTTGAGGAATAAGACCGTTGGAACTATCGTTCGCCGAGATGCCACCTTGGATCGGAATAGCGATTGCGGCTTTGGTTGCCGGGGTCGTTGGTGCCTTTGTGGGTTCTGTGATCTCGAAGCGCAGAAGCAACGACGACGATCCGCTACGCCGCCATGCACCCTTGATGCATGGGCGGCCCGAGGAGCCCATCGCTCAGGAAACGCCTGCGTTTAAAAGACTTCAAGAATTATTGGAAGCGCGCGGCGTTAGCGCCAAGGAACAAGACACCCGTCTGCGCGAATTTGCTGGTGAATATGCCACGCTTCAAAGACGTCTGAGCGATATTCATCCCGTCGGTGAGAGCCGAAAAACTCTCGCAGATGATGCGATGGACGCCCTTGAAAATGGCGAGTTTGAAAAGGCCATCAAGATCACCGAAAAGCTCGGAGCGGACGAAAGTGCTGAAGGTTTTGATTTGCGTGAGCGGGCAAAGAAACTATTGGGTGTTTCGGCTATTTCGCGAATCGTTGCCGCTGATCTGTATATGGTTTTAATGGCCCCAGAAAATGCGCGAGAATTATACCAGCACGCGGTTGAGGAACTCCCCGTCGAGGCCGAAGAACGCCGGGCCGAGGTCCTCAATAAACTGGGGACGGCCTGTTATCAGTGTGACGACCACGATGCTGCGGTGCGGGCGTTTACAAAGGGGCTACGGCTGCTTGAAAAAACCCTTGGAAATGATCATCCGGATGTCGCCACATCATTGAATAACCTTGCGATGATCCACTATGCCATGGGGCGCTATGAACTGGCGGAACCGCTGTATCGCCGTGCGTTGATGATTGATGAGCGGGTGCTTGGACACGATCATCCCGGCGTTGCGACCGATCTCAACAACTTAGCCCTGCTGCATAAAAAACAGGGCAACCTGGACGCCGCTGAACCACTGTTAAAACGCGCCCTGTCGATCAAGGAGCGGAATTTTGATCCGGGTCACCCATCACTTGTGACGGGACTGAAGAATTACGCGTCTTTGCTCCGCGCATTGGGCCGTGATGAAGAAGCCGTTGCCTATGAGGAACGGGCGACCACCTTGCCGCCCAGCCGCACAGTAGACGCCGCCTAATCCCCTAAATCGAGACTTTCGAGAGCACGCCAAATCTGCGATAGTCCGCCAACTGGGCCAGAGGCAATGACCAGCCCTGAAGACGCTCGAAGGCAAGGACCAAGCAATGACCGATCAAATGCGTGTTTTGATGTGTGCGCCGGAAACCGGCATCCCACTTTCAACGGCTGATATTCAAGAACTTACGGGCGGGCTCTCGGGCGCGTTGCAGGGTGTGTCCGTTGAATTTTGTAGCGTGGCACCTGATGCTGCTGATCTTGCCTTACGGCTTACAGAAATTCGCGAAGATTATCGCGGTGATATTGTCATCCTGCCGACCACGCCGTTTGCGGATGATATGCAAAAACGCCTGATCCCAAGCGTGCTTGCGACACAATCAGCAGACGCGGGCCGAACGTTATTGGCGCGTGATGCGGGCGTTGATCCGGCGATGTTGCGCGCCGCGCGGGCCCGTGTCGAAGAGGCGCTTCAAGCCCATGGCGCCGCCGCCGCACCACAGGAATCGCTTTTGATGATCGTCGGGCGCGGGTCAATCGATACAGACGCCAATGGCAATTTGATGAAGATGTCCCGGATGATCTGGGAAGGCATGGGCTTTGGATGGGCAGAAGTCGCCTATGTGTCGGGTGCGTTCCCATCGATTGAACAATCGCTCGAACGTGCCAGTCGTCTCGGGTTTAAATCCATCGTTGTGATGCCGTATGTGATTTTGGGCGATGCTGCCATTGACGGTTTGCACGAACGTGTGATCGGGGCCTTAGGCTCAACAACTGAAACACAAGTTGTGACCGCACGCGCATTAGCGGGTGACGACCACGTCGTGCACACCCTGGCAGAGCGTGTGAACGAGGCTGTCGCCGGAAATGCCAAAAGCGTAATGAACTGCCAATTGTGCACGTACCGCGAACAGGTTTTGGCGCTCGAAGCACATGGCCATGATCATTCCCACGAACATGCGCACGGACACGACCATAACCACGATGACTGACGACGCGTATCACTACCTCAAAGACCCGGCCGAGATTTACGCGCTGTCGTTTGATATCGTCCGTGCCGAGGCAAATTTAGACCGACTTGCCGATGATCAGCAGGATATCGTCATTCGATTGGTGCACGCCTGTGGCATGCCGGACATTGTCGATGAATTGGCCTTCACGGTGAATGCTGTTGCCGCCGGACGTTCAGCGCTCAAGGCCGGAGTGCCGATCTTAGTTGATGCGACGATGGTGGGCGCGGGTATCATTGACCGGCATCTGACCGAAAATACAATTATATGTACCCTGAACGATGATGGCGTCGATGTGGATGCCAAATCATGGGGCACGACGCGATCTGCTGCTGCCGTCGATAGGTGGCAATCTCACATGGGCGGTGCGGTGGTCGCCATTGGCAATGCACCGACGGCGTTATTTCGATTGTTGGAACTGGTTGCTGACGGAGCGCCGAAACCCGCTGTCGTCCTTGGCTTCCCCGTTGGCTTTGTCGGGGCGGCAGAATCCAAACAAGCCTTGGCAGAAAACAAACTTGGCCTTGAATTTATCACCCTTCAAGGGCGTCGGGGCGGTAGTGCAATGGCATCGGCTGCGGTCAATGCCTTGGCGGCGGGCCTTCGATGACCGGGCAAATTACCGTGATCGGGATTGGCGAAGACGGCATTGATGGCCTTTCACAATCCGCGCGAACAGCACTGAATGCGTCTGCAATTGTTTACGGCGGACCGCGCCATTTGGAAATGCTCGCCGATGAATCCCCGCGCGATCTGATTGTCTGGAGCAAAGACCTGGGCGCTGATTTAGAACGCATGGCAGCCCTTGCCGCTGATCAGTCGGTGACGGTTTTGGCCAGTGGCGATCCAATGTTGCACGGTATCGGGGTGCGCATTGTCGAGCGGTTTGGCATCGATAACGTGCACATTATTCCATCGTCGTCGGCATTTTCGTTGGCGGCGGCGCGGATGGGCTGGCCGTTGGGCGATCCGATGGTGAAATGCATCAGCGTCCATGCCCTGCCATTCGAAAGTGTGCTTCGCATGGTGCAGCCAAATGTTCGGTTACTGATTCTCAGCCGTGACAAGGAAACGCCCGGGCGACTGGCAAAACAGCTGGTTGAGGTTGGTTATGGTGGCTCGCGGATGTGCGTGCTGGAGCGCATGGGAGGGGCTCATGAACGCAAAACCGTGAGCCATGCCACGCATGGTTTCGACGAGCCTTTTGATAATCTGAACACAATTGCTGTGACGTGCATCCCCGATGCGGGGCTTCGTCCCTTGTCCGTAGCGCCGGGTTTACCCGATGATGCTTTTGAGCATGATAACACGATCACCAAACAAGAAGTTCGTGCGATTACCTTGGCTGCATTGGCCCCGCAACCGGGTGAGGTGTTGTGGGATGTGGGGGCTGGCAATGGCACCATAGCCATTGAATGGCTGCGCGCGGAGCCTGCTGCATTTGCCATCGCGTTTGAAGAAAAATCAGAGCGCATTGAACGTATCCATACGAACGCAAAGCGCCTCGGCACGCCGACTTTACAGGTGATCAAAGGACATTTCCCGCCGAACGTAGACGGGTTTGAGCCGAGCCCGGACACTATTTTCGTGGGTGGTGGGATCGCGGATAACGATGATTTGCTGAAGTATTGCATGACTGCGCTATCCGTCGGCGGCCGCTTGGTCGCGAATGCGGTGACGTTACAGGCGCAGGCTGCACTGACGGCGGCGCATGCGAAATGGGGTGGGGAATTGGTGACCATCGCGATTGCGCGCGCAGCTGGTGTAGGGCCGCATCAGGCGATGAAGCCGTCGATAGAAGTATTACAGTGGCGAGGACGCAAAGAATGAGTGGGCGATTATTTGGTATTGGCGTGGGCCCGGGTGACCCAGAGCTTTTGACCTTAAAGGCAGTGCGATTGATCGCAGACTCTCCGGTCATTGCATATCCCGCACCTGCGGGCGGTGCCGAGAGTATGGCGCGCCAGATCGCCGCACCTCATATTCCAAGCGGTAAGACGGAAATCGTCATCGAGACCCCGATGATCCCCGGGCAATTCCCGGCTAACGATATCTACGACCGTTATGCGACCGAGATCGCAACCCATCTTAATGCTGGGGATGATGTCGCTGTGTTGTGTGAGGGCGATCCGTTTCTGTTTGGATCGTTCATGTATCTGTTTGGCCGCTTGTCTGCTGATCATCCCACCGAAGTCGTGCCGGGTGTATCATCACTTGGCGCATGTGCCGCACGGGCCGAAGTGCCATTGGTGTCGCGCAATCAAGTCCTGACAGTGATCCCGGCCCCCATCGAAGAGGCTGAGCTTGAACGTCGGATTGCTGGTTCCGATGCGGTTGCCATTATGAAGGTGGGGCGGCATTTGGCGAAAGTTCAGCGTGTTTTGGAAAAACTAAACCGCATTGATGATGCCACGTACGTGGAGCGCGCGACCTTGGACAACGAGGTTGTGATGCCGTTGGCTGAAGTGACGGCTGAGGCGGCCCCGTACTTTTCAATGATTTTACTCAGAACGTCCGAAGCGAGCGACGCATGACAAATATGACTGTTGCGATTGTCGCGTTGACGGCAGAGGGCGAGGTTTTGGCCCGACGCCTTGTGGGTGTTCTTGGAAACGCCGAAGTGCATGGCCTTGATCGTCGCACAGCATCACCCGATGTGCCGTTCACTGACACGATGGCGCATCTGCGTTCACTGTTTCAGGCCGGTCGCCCAATCATCGGTATTTGTGCGGCAGGAATCCTTGTCCGCGCGGTAGCGTCAGAGCTGAATGACAAGCGCGATGAGCCACCCGTGTTGGCGGTGGCACAAGATGGCAGCGCCGTGGTGCCTGTCCTGGGCGGGCATCATGGCGGGAACTGTCTCGCCCGTCAGATTGCCGAAGCCCTTGGTATTTCAGCAGCGATCACAACGGCAGGGGATATCGGCATTGGCTTCGCCCTGGATGATCCGCCTGCGGGTTGGGCCGTCGCCAGCACGACACCTGCCAAAGCGATTGCTGCCGCGATGTTGGCTGGTGAGCCGGTACAGTTGATTGCCGATGCAGGTGTTCCTATTCCAGATGGTTTGGTTGTGCCGACGACCGAGGATGCGTTTGCGCCGATCATTCGATTGACAGAAAAAACGGTTGTGGCTGATGAGAACACGTTGGTTTTGCATCCGCAGACGCTCGCCGTTGGCATCGGTTGTGAGCGAGGGGCGGCGCTAGATGAAGTCCGCGCGCTTCTTGACACAACGCTGGCATCTCAGGGTTTATCCAAGAACTGCATTGCGTGTTTGGTGTCCATTGATCTGAAGTCAGACGAGGGCGCTATTTTGGCGTTGGCGGATGAGTTGAGTGTGCCTGTACGGTTCTTTGACGCAGTGACACTGGAAGCCGAAGCGCCCCGACTGCAAAATCCATCCGATGTCGTATTCGCCGAAGTCGGCTGCCATGGCGTTGCCGAGGGTGCAGCGCTTGCTGCCGTTGGTAGTGCGGGCGCGTTGATCATTCCGAAGCAAAAATCTGTGCGGGCAACGTGCGCCGTCGGACGATCGTCGGTTCCGATAGACCCGGTGCAAATAGGCACGGCGCGTGGTCGTTTATCCATCGTTGGCATTGGTCCGGGTCAAGCATCATGGCGCACGCCCGAGGTTACCAGTTGGCTAACGGGTGCCAGCGATGTCGTGGGATATGGGCTCTACCTCGATCTGTTAGGGCCTTTGATAGACGGCAAAAATCGTCATATGTCGGAACTGTCTGAAGAAGAAGCCCGCGTGCGTCGGTCTATCGAACTGGCGGCCGAATGTCGCGACGTGGCGCTGGTAAGTTCAGGTGATGCGGGCATATATGCGATGGCAGCGTTGGCATTTGAGGTGCTGGACCGGGATAACAACCCGGCATTCAACCGTGTCGATATCCGTGTCAGCCCCGGTATTTCGGCGGTCCAGGCGGCGGCGGCACGGATCGGTGCACCACTTGGCCATGATTTTGCCTTGATTTCATTGTCTGATCTGCTGACCCCCTGGGAAGCGATTGAAAAACGAATCCATGCGGTCGCAGAGGGCGACTTCACGGTCGCGTTCTATAACCCCGTATCCAAACGCCGACGGACTCAACTGGCCGCAGCCAAAGAAATTTTAATGGGACATCGGCCCGCAGAAACGCCAGTCATCTTGGCGCGCAATTTGGGTCGCGAGACCGAGAATGTCGAAATTATCGCGTTGGCCGATCTTGAGGTCGACATGGTTGATATGCTGACCCTTGTCCTTATAGGGTCATCGACCACGAAACGGTTTGTTGCCGGACAGCGCGAATGGGCGTACACGCCACGAGGTTACGCGAAGAAAATGGCGTAACCCCAATTTAAAAGGAATGGACAAAATGCGCACTTTTATATGCAGCTTAGTTCTCGGTGTTGCGTCGGTGGTCTTCTCACCCTGCCAACATGCCATGGCCCAATCAGAAGGGGCCAATCAAGTTTTGGGCGAGATCGCGGATATCGTTTTCAACGAAGTTGAGAAGCGTGCCATCGAGGAATATTACAAACGTGTTCCGGGCGGCAATACGACTACGGCAGAAACGGATGATTCCGAAGCCAAGAAAGATAAAGGCAAGAAAGATAAGAGCGCCAAAGGCAAGGGAAGAGGAAATGGTTTGCCGCCAGGCCTCGCAAAACGGGATCAATTGCCTCCAGGCTTGGCCAAGCGTGGCAATCAACTGCCTCCTGGATTAATGAAAAGTGATCTACCACCTGATCTTGAAAAACAACTTCCAAAGTTACCTGATGATGTGGAGCGTGTGGTTGTCGATGATGATGTACTGCTCGTGCAGCGCGGCACCGATATTATTCTGGATGTTCTAGAAGGTGTGTTGATAAAATAATGACTGTTCACTTTATTGGCGCGGGTCCTGGTGCCCCCGATCTTATTACTGTTCGTGGCTTGAAACTGATCCAAGCCTGCCCGGTGAATTTATACGCGGGGTCCTTGGTCCCAGAAGCTGTCGTTGCCGAAGCTCCAGAAGGGGCGTTGGTGATGGATACGGCACCGATGAACCTGGACGAGATCATTGATGTTATGAAACAGGCAGATGGCGAGGGCAAAGATGTCGCGCGTGTCCATTCCGGTGATCCGTCGCTATATGGTGCCACGGCGGAGCAAATGCGCAGGCTTGATGATCTTGGGATCGAATATGATGTGACGCCGGGCGTGTCTGCCTATGCAGCTGCGTCGGCGGGATTAAAACGGGAACTGACGTTGCCCGATATTGCGCAGACGGTAATCCTGACGCGCACTGCCGTTCGCGCATCATCGATGCCGCCGGGCGAAGAGTTAGAGAATTTGGCTGATACGGGGGCCACCTTGGCGATCCATTTATCGGTCAATAATTTGGTGCATGTACAGCGGACGTTGATCCCCTATTACGGCGAAGACTGTCCTGTTGTGGTGGCCTATCGTGTTTCGTGGCCGGATGAGTTGTATATTCAGGGAACCCTTGGTGACATTCGGTCAAAGGTCAAAGAAGCAGGGATCACGCGGACCGCGCTGATTTTGGTCGGGCGTGTTTTCGGTGATGAGCATTTTGATGATTCGCGGTTGTACGCCGCCGATCACCATCATGTTTTGCGACAACGGGCTGACAGCTAACACGCCTGCAGTGTCTCTGTAACAATGTAGAAATTGCGATTTCGAATCGTTCCTGCCTACGATGCATTCATGGACGGCAGCACAAATCAGTTTATTGCATCGTTGGATGCAAAAGTGGATGACATCATCGATGCCTGCACGATGTGTGGGAAGTGTGCCGCTGTGTGTCCCACGGCGGACATCATCGATATTCGCCATGCTTCGAACGAGGCGATTACGGCGGGTGTGATCGATATTCTTAAGGGCGATGCATCTGGTGATGTATCTGAAAAATGGTCGCGAGCCTGTTGTGGAACAGGGCATTGCATAGATGCCTGTCCCGAGGGAATTAATCCGCGTGTCATGCTGGCATTGGCCCGTCGCACCCTGCACAACGCGGCACCTCAGCCCGAAATCCGCGCCAAAGGCCGCGATATGTTCAAAGGCATGAGCAAAGGCGTGCGCATGCTGTCACAATTGCAAATGCCACCCGAAGTCCTTGATCGATTGAACCCACGGCGCGTCGGATTTAAGCGGACTGAGACACCCGATCTTGTTTTCTATACGGGCTGCAACATGTTGAAGACCCCGCACATCGGCCTGACGTGCCTGGATGTGTTTGATCGGATTGGCGTGACGTACGAGGTTTATGGTGGCCCTGGGAATTGCTGTGGCATTTTGCAGTTCCGCGTGGGCGATGCCGAAACGGCAGGTAAAATCGCAACCAGCACCATTGACCGTTTTCAAAACTCAGGTGCACCTGATGTCGTGGCTTGGTGTCCGACGTGCCATATTCATTTCAGCGAAGTTGCATTGCCCAGCGTTTCTGACGAAGGCGCGCCGCCGTTCGATATGCATATGTTGCCGACTTATTTGGCGGATCGGCTAGACCAATTAAAACCACATCTGACGAGGTCCGTGTCGAAACGGGTCGCATTGTTTGAGTTCCCCGGCGCGCGTGGCGTTACCGAGGCTGTCCGAAAACTGATGAATGCCGTGCCGGGTGTGGAATATGTTGATCTGGGGATTGAACACGCGGGTTATCAGATGTCTGCGTTGGAAACCGTTCCTGATTACCGCTCCAAAACCATTGCCGGGGTTCTTCGAGCTGCAGAAGAAAACAACGTGGACGTATTATGTAGCGTCTTCCATTCGGAGCACCGCGAGCTTTCATCACATATCAAGCAATGGCCGTTCGAGGTGAAGAACTATATGGATGTCATCGCCGAAAGCATGGGCATTTATCAGGATGATCTATTTCAACGGCTAAAAGTCATGCAGGATGCGGATCAAATTGTGACCGAAATGTCTGAGACGATAACCGATAACAACTTGGACCTCGATCAAATGCGGGATGCCGTGTTGGAATTCTTGCTGGGTGATCAGCTGTTACCGATTGATCCCAAATCTCATCCGACGGATCGGCCTTAATCCAAAGTCAGACTTAGCTCTCGAGATATCCAGGTTTGAGCCTGTGTGATGTCATCGACGATGCGTGCATCTTGGGGCAATGGCGGACGGTCTATCATGATGACCCGCACACCCAGTTGGCGCGTCGCATCAACCTTGGCAACGGTCGCATCGCCCCCCGCATTTTTGGTCACAAGTGTGTCGATCCCCATCAGTTTAAATAGCGCCAGTTCCCCATCCAGCGTATAGGGCGGTCGTCCAATGATGATTTCGGAATTCTCGAAGGGCAGGGGAGATTTGGGTTGCTCCAACAAGCGCACCAATAATTTGGGGCCTTGTACATCCGTGAACGCATCCAAGTTCTGAATGCCAGTCGTGATCAATGCGATCTGTGCCGAAACCGATAATGCGTCGGCGGCAGCGGTCATGCTGGTGACATGCATCCAATCATCGCTGGCCTGTTCGGACCATTCAGGTCGCATAAATAAAAGATGGGGGACGCCCGCCATCGACGCTGCATTTGTCGCATGTTCTGAAATCTGTGCGGCATAAGGATGGGTCGCATCGACGAGCATATCGACCGGCGAGTCATTCAAATATTTGGCCAACCCCTCGGTCCCGCCAAAACCGCCTTCACGAATTTCGCCGCTTGGTTGGCGCGGAGATGTTGTTCGTCCCGCGAGCGACGTGATCACCCGAAGAGACTCTCCATGTTGCTCAACAAGATTATCTGCAAGGCGACGGGCATCCCCTGTACCGCCCAAAATTAAAACTGTTTTAGACATGGGGCGAAGGAATTGGTTGCGTGCTCGCGACACGGTTGCCGGTGCGGTCATAGACAATGATATCAATGGCGACCTCTCCAGCGACCGATGCCATGGCGGTCTCGCGTGCGCCGATGGCGATGGCATGGCCCAGATCTACATTGGCGGATTTACAATGCTCGAACGCTTCCATAGCAGTGTTGGCGTTGGCAATACGGGTTTGAATGTCGTCCGATGCGCCGCGTGTACTTGCCATTTCCGCCAGCATTTTCAAATCAACGCGGGATCGTTTGGAATGCAGATCCAGATGGCCCTGCGCCAATTTGGTCAACTTTGCGACGCCCCCGGCGATGGTCAGGTGCGGGACGGGATGTCGACGCAGATACTTCAGTAGTCCGCCTGCGAAATCGCCCATATCGATGAACGATTGTTCGGACAGATTTGGGTGGTCCCGCATTGCGGCGGCCTCGGACGTTGACCCGGTGGCGGCAATCAGATGATCGATGTCTAAGTTGCGCGCGACATCTACACCACGATGGATGGAATTGATCCATGACGCGCAGGAATACGGGATAACAATACCGGTTGTCCCCAGAATGCTTAAACCCCCTTTGATGCCCAGCCGCCCATTCATGGTTTTCTCGGCAAGGGCTTCTCCGTTTGTGATTGAAACGGTGATCTCGGCATCTGATTCAGCGTCAAATTCTTCGGCGACGGCGTCCAGCGCATCGGAAATCATCCCGCGTGGTCCTGGATTGATGGCGGGCTCTCCAACGCTAAGCGGCAACCCGGGGAGTGTCACCGTCCCGACCCCTTGCCCCGCCTTGAATGTATGCCCTGATCCCGGCGCGCGTGGCTCTAGGTCGACGATGATTTCTGCACCATGTGTGACATCGGGGTCGTCACCCGCATCTTTGATGATGCTGGTGCGCCAACCACCAGGGGTTTCAAATGATTGGTGAAGACTAAAGGTCGGCTTTTCACCCTTAGGTAGTCGAATAGTGACCGAGTCAGCCTTTTGTCCTGACAAGATCGCCCGAAGGGCGGCTGCACTGGCCGCAGCAGCACATGCACCTGTGGTCCAGCCACGCCGAAGCTCACCATCTGGTTTTCTGGCTGTTTCTGTGGTGGGTTGATCGATACTCATCAAGGCACTCTAAGGCGCGCTAAGTGGCTTCGCCAGCCCTTGATTACGCGAAGTTTACTTGATGAATTGCTGGGTAAACGTATGATTGGCAATCAATCTCCGGACAGTTGGGATGACGATGGCAGATAAAGAAACCAAACCAAAAACAGAGACTGATCTTACGGCAGAGAAACCTGCGACCACGTCTACAGAACCCGCTAAATCTTCGGGTGGAAAACTCCTCGCGTTGCTTTTGGGCGTTGGTGTATTGGCCTTTGTGATCGCGCTGGTTGGGTTCGAATATTTCCAATCCCGTGATTCGAAAAAAGCCGATTTTGGTGTGGTGAAGGAATCTGGCGCACCAACTGTTGGTGGTCCGTTTGAACTTGTCGATCATTCTGGAAAGGCGGTCACCGATCAAGATTACGCCGGGCAATTTATGTTGGTCTTCTTTGGATATACCTATTGTCCAGATGTCTGCCCAACAGCTCTCAGCGATATGTCGGTTGCGTTAGATCTGTTGGGCGAAGAAAAGACCAAAAAAGTCACGCCACTGTTTATCAGTGTTGATCCGGCCCGCGACACGCCTGCGCACTTGGCAGAATATGTCAGTTACTTCCATCCCAAAACGGTGGGCCTGACGGGCACAGAAGAACAAGTCAAAAAAGTTGCACGCGAGTATCGTGTGTATTATCGGCTGAACGATCCGGATCCCAATGACCCTCAGAATTACTTGGTTGATCACACAGGGATCGTGTATTTGATGGGTCCTGACGGAAAGCTTGTGACGCATTTCTCCCATGGCACGTCGCCTGAAAAAATGGCCGAAAGGCTCGGGCAGCTTCTGTGAATGCGCGGCGGCTGATTGGATCACCCGCCAGTGGATTGATCATTGCTGCACCGTCATCGGGCAGCGGTAAAACCCTTGTCACGCTTGGATTACTTCGGCATTTGCGAAACTTAGGCATTGATGTCGTATCTGCGAAATCGGGGCCGGATTACATTGATCCGGCTTTCCACGAGGCTGCGACCGGGCGACCATCGCGCAATTTAGACCCTTGGGCGATGCGAGAGCACACGCTTGGCAATATTGCAGGGGAAATGGCGGCCAACGCGGATGATATTATTTGCGAAGGCGTGATGGGCCTGTTCGATGGCGCCAGTTTAAGTGGGGATCGGTTTGACGGTTCCACGGCGGCCCTCGCAGAAATCACAGGATGGCCCGTTATCTTGGTCATTGATGCATCTAAACAGGCGGCCAGTGCGGCAGTTGTGGCCAAAGGGTTCGCCGAACACCGCCCGTTTGTCGATGTGGTTGGTGTGATCTTCAATAAGGTTGGCAGCGCAAAGCACGCGGATATCTTGACCCGAGCATTAGAGACAATCGCCCCAGAACTCAAAGTGTTTGGGACGTTGCCGCGCGCCCCAGAATTTACTTTACCGTCTCGGCATTTGGGGTTGGTGCAAGCGACAGAGCATCCTGATCTGGAAAAATTCCTTGAACGGGCGGGCAACTGGGTGGGGGAGCATCTGGATATCACCGCCATCCGCCGCGCCATGCGCTCATGGCCCGTGCGACCGCGCGCAGATAGCCCAACGATTATTCCGCCACTTGGTCAGCGCATTGCAGTTGCACGCGATGATGCTTTTGCTTTTTGTTATCCGGCAGTCCTTGAGGGGTGGCGCAGTGCCGGGTCCGAGATTGAGTTATTTTCTCCCCTTGCGAACGAAGCGCCATCAGATGCAGCGGACGCGATATATCTACCGGGCGGATATCCAGAACTTCATGCAGGGCGCATTGCGGCGAACTGGGAATTTCTGGATGGCTTACAGCGTGCGGCAGATGTGTCGAAACCGATTTTTGGTGAATGCGGTGGATATATGGTCTTGGGCCACGGTTTGACCGATGCCGATGGACGTCGCCATCCGATGGCTGGATTGCTGCCGCTGGAAACCAGTTTTGCAACACGGCGTCTTCACTTGGGGTATCGGCGGGCAACATTGGCCAAGGCAGGACCTTTGGGCGGTGCCAGAACCCGTTTTCGGGGACATGAATTTCATTTTGCGACGGTCGTTGAAGAAGGACCGGGATTGCCGTTATTTCGGATCGAAGATGCCAACGGCAATGACATGGGCGAGACGGGTTTGGCTGATCGGCGCGTGATCGGTTCGTTCATTCATCTGATCGATTTGGAAACCACGGCGGACGCTTACTAGGAAATGCGATTACATGTTCGGACGTAAGAAGAAAAAACAAGCCGATCCAAAGCCGTGTTTCTGGGAAGAAAAGTCGCTTGAGGATATGACATCTGAAGAGTGGGAATCCCTTTGTGATGGGTGCGGTCGATGCTGTCTGAATAAGTTGGAAGACGAACGTACCGGCAAAATTCTGTATACCAACGTCGCGTGCCGACTGCTTGATCCCGATACCTGCCGTTGTGCCAATTACGCAGATCGTCAGCGATTCGTGCCCGATTGCCGCAGGCTAACCCCGCAAAATGTATCGACGATCCCATGGTTGCCCTCAACTTGTGCGTATCGCGTATTAGCCGAAGGAAAATCGCTGGAATGGTGGCACCCGCTGGTTTCCGGCGATCCGAATACGGTTCTTGAAGCCGGAATTTCGGTTAAAGGGCGTGTTGTATCGGAACGCGATACAGACGACTTAGAAGATTATGTGGTAGACTGGCCAAAATGACGGTTTCAAGATTAGTTGTTCTTAGACGGAGGATCAAAAATTGACCCATTCACCTTACAAAGGCGTGTTTGCTGCCGTGATTACGGCGATGAAGGCGGACCTATCACCCGACCTGGATTTGATGGCGGCGCATTGCAAATGGCTGTTGGCAAACGGTTGCGATGGTTTGGGTGTGCTGGGCACGACGGGTGAGGCGAATTCGTTTGGCCTAAAGGAACGCATCAGCGTCATCGAAGGATTGGTTGAGCGCGGCATCCCGGGCGATGTGATGATGCCGGGAACAGGATGTTGTGCGGCAATCGATACCGTCAACCTAACCCAGGCTGCGATTGGCGCAGGGGCCAAAGGCGTCCTGATGTTGCCGCCGTTCTTTTATAAGAACAACTCGGACGAGGGTTTGTTTGCGGCCTATTCCGACGTCATTCAGTCGATCGGCGATAGCCGGTTGAAGATTTACCTATATCACTTCCCGCAGATGTCCGGCGTGCCGATCACCTATGGTTTGATCGAAATGCTGCTCAAGGAATATCCCGAAACTGTTGTCGGGATGAAGGATAGCTCTGGCGTTCTTGAAAACATGGCAGGCGCTGCAGAACGCTTCCCAGGGTTTGCATGTTTCGCAGGTGCCGACGAATTAATGCTACCCTTATTGCGCCGCGGGGGTGCGGGATGCATCACGGCAGCAGCGAACGTGACATCGAGCCTAAACGCAGCCGTTTATAATGCGTGGGTTAAGGATGGCGACACCGCCCAAGTTGAAACCGCTCACGAAGAACTGACAGCACTTCGCAAAACGGTTTCTGAGTATCCTTATCCGCCAGGTCTGAAGGCTTTGATTGCACGGCATACCGGAAATGACGGCTGGTTGAATATCCGTCCGCCACTGATGGCACTTTCGGATGCGCACCGAAATGATCTTTATAATAAATTCGATGCCTTGGGTTCCCCCATGCCGGTCGCGGCCTAGGGCCTACATTGGCAGCGCGTCACAACGTTAAGGAACTCGCGTTCGAACTGGACGGGATGTCTGTGCCGTTGACGATCCGCCGTAATAAGCAGGCTCGGCGGATGATTGTTCGGATCGATCCAAAGACGGACGGTGTGAAACTGACGCTGCCTTGGTATGTGGCAGAATCCGAAGGTTTAAGCTTTTTAAACAGCCAAACCACGTGGTTGCGCCGTCGCCTGGGGAAACTCACCCCGCGCATCGCATTTGCGGATGGGGTTGAAATCGAAATCCTGGATGAGACGTATCGTGTGCAATCACGCCCTGATGCCAAGCGTGGCGTCTGGATCGAAGATGGTGCGATCCATGTTTCTGGACGGCCCGAGCATATGGTGCGGCGCTTAACCGATTGGCTAAAGGCTGAGGCCAAAAAAAAGCTGTCTGCATTGTCCGATGAAAAAGCCGCGCAGATTGGTAAAACAGTCAAGCGTGTGACGGTCCGCGATACGACGTCCAGATGGGGCTCGTGCACCCATGATGGGGCGCTGAATTATTCATGGCGGTTGATCATGGCACCATCGTTCGTATTCGACTTTATCGTCGCGCACGAAGTTGCCCATTTGATAGAGCGTAATCATGGCCCCAATTTTCACCTGCTGGTCGATCAACTAACGGACGAAGCCGAGCGTGCCGAGGCCTGGTTAAGCGTCCACGGCGCTAAATTGCACCGCATAGGGTGAATGTTTAGCATGGCCATTCGATGAGCTACTTGATCTTCAAATTTGTTCATATCATTGGTGCCATTATCATCATGGGCACGGGGACAGGTATCGCGTTCTTTATGGTCATGGCGCACAGAAGCAAAGATCCAACCTTCATCGCGAAAACAGCTTCCGTTGTTGTCATCGCTGACAAAGTCTTCACCATGACCGCGATCATTATTCAACCGATTAGCGGATATCTTTTGATGCGTGAAATTGGTGCGTCGTTCGATGACTTTTGGGTATGGGCGTCGATTGGATTGTTTGCCGTTGCAGGTGTCTTTTGGTTGCCTGTGGTTTGGATGCAAATACGCATGCGAGACTTGGCGAAAGCTGCTGTTGCTCATGGGAGTGCCCTGCCTGATCAGTATTATACGTTGTATCGAAGATGGTTCATATTCGGCTTTCCAGGTTTCGGTACTGTTATCGCGATCATCTGGTTGATGATTTCGAAACCAGTATAGTTGAAGCAAATGTCTAATAATGATTTGAGAATTGTTGTCCTGGGCGCAAGCGGCCTGATTGCCAATACCGTTGCCCATGCGCTTTTAGATCAGGGTTTTTTTGTTACGGCTGTGGCTCGTCAGTTCAGCGCTGCGCAAAAATCGCGCTTTGGTGATTGTGCCCTGCAATCCGAGATCGTTCCCCTTCACGATCAGCGATTGTTGGTGGCGATCGATCAGGCCGACATTGTATTGAACTGTGTTGGCGTTCTGCAGGGTGGCAACGAACACGCCGTGCATCTTGAGTTTGTGCAAGAAATATTGGCAAGGATGACCAATACGGGAAAACCACAACTGCTTGTCCATGTTTCCATCCCTGGCGAAGAAGAGACGGACGCAACCTCATTCAGCAAAACCAAGCGTCTCGCAGAAGAGGTAATTCGAAATTCAAGTATCCCGTATGTCATTTTGCGACCGGGTTTTGTGATTGCGCAGGATGCGTACGGCGGCAGTGCATTGGTCCGGTCCATCGCGTCATTGCCGATTGGCTTGCCCGACGAGATGGCGGCGCGCCCATTCCAGGTTACGGATATACACGACATTTCAAAAACCGTTTGTATGCTGGCGCAGAAATGGACCCAGGGTCAGCGCGATTGGCGAGGGACTTGGGACGTAATGGCGAAGGAGGAAACTGATTTGAGGATAGTCATATCAGGCTTTCGCAATAGATTCGGCGGCCCTTCTCAACGTTTGTGTATCCCCAATTGGTCGTTGAGCATTGGTGCTCGTTTGGCGGATTGGGTGGCGCAACTTGGTTGGCGACCGCCAATTAGAAGCACAGCGCTAGCTGAATTGCGCCGTGGAGTTGTTGGGAATCCAGGGCCATGGATTGATGCGACCGGTATTGAGCCACGCGATCTCTCAGAGATTATGAAGGCATTGCCATCGACGGTTCAAGAAGCCTGGTTCGCGCGTTTGTATTTGTTGAAATCCGTAATTGTTGTTGTCCTTTGTATATTTTGGATATTGTCCGGCTTGATCGCGCTGTTCCCAGCCTATGACCTTGCGACTGGTATATTGACGGACCGAGGATTGCCGGTATGGCTTGCAGCAGCGATTACGATCATCAGCAGTTTGATGGATATCACGATTGGAATGTTGATCGCCTGGCGTCGCACAATTCGAGTGGGCCTATATCTCGGCATTGGCGTTTCGATTTTCTACATGATTGGCGCCGCTATTTTGACTCCGGAAATGTGGATTGAACCATTGGGTGCGTTGGTCAAAACAGGCCCTGCAATTATCTTGATGCTGGTGGCCTTGGCGATTGATAAAGATCGATGACCGATGTGCCTAGGGATTGGATTGATGATGATATCATTCTGTATGATGGCGTGTGTGTGCTGTGTTCGACATGGATTCGGTTCGTAGCCAAACGTGACGATACAAAGCGATTTAGGTTCACCCCTATTGAATCAGAATATGGGTCCGCGATGGCCAGTGCGTTGAATATTGATGCACATGACCCCGACACTAATGCTGTCGTTATAGATGGAGTGGCGTTATATCGATCTGACGCAGCCATCGCTGTCTTGTCTACATTGCCCTATTGGGGGTGGGTAAAAGTATTAAAGATCACACCTAGGGCATTCCGCGATACCGTCTACACCTGCATCGCCCGAAACAGGTATCAATGGTTTGGTCGCCATGATGTCTGCGACATTGGTGATGCCAGTTTGTCTGATCGTATTTTGTTAACTTACAAGCCCAGCTAAACGGTTGGGTCGCCGCACCCCGACAATCGCTGTGCCCCTGTTCTGGCGAATCTGAGGGTTTGAGTGCGGCGTCGGTTACCGTTCATCGGGCTTTGAATGGCGGGACGAACAACAGCGGCTTCGAAAGAATCAGCGATGATCAAACCGCAGTCATCGGGAATAAGGTCACGCGGGAAATCAGTATCCACGGCAAAATAAAAGTAATCACTGAAATCCAGATATTCGTGCCATTTATTATCGCTTCGAAAATCCGCGACGGAGCTTTTGACCTCAATCACCACGAACTGCCCGTCACGATCTAGTGCGGCCACGTCGACGCGGCGCTTGTTGGTCAGTTTGAATTCCGTGAGTGGCGCAAATCCCATATCACCCATTAATCTGATGACACCACGGGTGATGCCATCGGCGATGGAACCTGGGATCGGGCCTTGTCGGATACGCATGAATATCGTCGCCTCGTTTCCAAATCTTATAGGGGATGCTAACAAATCCGCATGGTCCACGCACAGACAACAATTAGCATCAACACCGCCGGGCAGGGATTGTACGAATTCACATCCGATGTCGTGAATTTTTGTCGTGCATCCGACGTTAGCATTGGAATGCTAACGCTTTATTGTCGTCATACATCGGCATCGCTGACCATTCAGGAAAATGCCGATCCAGATGTGGTCTTGGACCTAAATGAATACTTCGCCCGATTGGTGCCCGAAAACACCCCCTGGTTTCGCCATACTGCCGAGGGGCCCGACGATATGCCTGCGCATATCCGATCTGCGCTGACAGATGTTTCGCTTTCCATCCCTGTCAAAGACGACCGACCGCTGTTGGGGACATGGCAGGGTGTGTATTTGTTCGAGCACCGGGTCAGACCGCACACCCGAATTGTGGTCCTGCATCTAAATGGTGACGACGTTATTCGATGATAACGGCGGCTTGTTTGGTGATGATTCCGAACGCCAGATAACGATATTTCCAGCCATGTTTGGTGACGGCTTCTTGGAATGCTTGGAACTCATCCTCTCGCCATGTCGGATTGACGATGTATTCATCGAACGCTAGCACCGATCCTGGTTTAATCCGGGGTGCGATAAGGTCCAGCACGGTGGCCGTAGAATCATATATATCGCAGTCGATATTACAGAATCGAATGTCGCCAGGATTCTGTTCTAAGAACGATGCCAATGTTTCGTCGAACCAGCCGGGGATAAGTGTCACGTTTGTTGGCACCTCGGGTAACTCGCCTTCGGTTGAATAGACACCTTCGGGTTCATGACCCCATGATGAAGGTAGGCCAGTAAACGAATCAAACCCAAAAACGGCTCCGTTCACACGTTCAGCGATGTGGCGTATCGAATGTCCGTGGCGGACGCCGAATTCCAGGACCAGCCCTTCGGACCGTGCGGCAGATAGGGCATGATCCAACAGGTCAAAAGACGCGTTGATGACTTCGGTGCCAAGGTCCGAATGCGCCTTTACGTATTCCCAACTGTCATTCCATGCATCAAGAGTGGGGTCGCCATGTGGCAGGACTGCAAAATCATCATCGGCATATGCCCCCGACATCTCGCGTGCGACGGCACTATAAAACTGCGCCATTGTGTGTTCGGGGTTTGCGCGTAACGCATCTGAAAATGTCCCAATGGCTGTGTCGAATTCTCTCATCGCCATCTGCGCCAAGGCTTGATTACACATTGCGTTTGCATGGTTTGGGTCTAATTGGATGGTATGATAATACGCGTCGATTGCTTCGGGCAGATTACCCGCTTCGCGTAGTGCATTACCAAGGTTGTAATGCGCGTCGGCATAGCTGGGGTTTTTCTGGATGGCTTTGCGGCAGCAATCCATCGCAGCTTCGAATAATCCAAGCTCGGATAATGTGGCACCCAGGTTGGAATAAGCCTGAAGGAGATCAGGATTGCGGGCGATTGCGGCCTTGTAGGCGGCGGCGGCCCCGGGTTTGTCACCAATGGACCTCAGCGCATTTCCCAAATTATACCGATGATGCGCGGCTTTGGGATTGAGATCGATGGCGCGTCTGAAGGAAACGGCTGCATCGGCACCGCGACCGAGCGCTTGCAGTGCCGATCCGCGATTGTCATGAGCGTCAGATATACTGGGCGCAATGGCAATGAGCTGCTCGCTCAGCGTTAATGCATCCTTGGACATCCCTTGTTGTAAGCGGAGCGCCGCAAAAAGATGCAGGGCATCTAAATGATGGGGTTCGATTTCCAGGATCGACGCATACCCAGCCTCGGCTTCGGCCAATTGGCCCGCTTGGTGATGGGTAAGCGCTATTTGTAGTGCGGCGTTGAGGTCTGTTGGCGACATGGCACACATTATATGTATACCACTCGCACCTTGCGAGAGCGCGTTTTGCCCCTCATGTTTCTAGGCATGGCAGGTCCGAAAACACGCAAACGTGCGCAACAACTCAGCATCATCCAAGCGGCACTCAACGAAGGTCGCTTTGCCGATGCGTGGGCGGATGCGCAGCGGCTTCTGGCGCTTAGGGTCAAAGACGTGCAATTGCTGAACCTTGGTGGGATCGCGGCGTATCAATCGGGCGATATCCAGGCTGCGATTGAATTGTTATTGCAGGCATCGACACGTCGACCGGATGACCCAGAAATCGCCATGAATCTTGCGAATGTGCAAGCCGGCACGGGTGATATCGATGCGGCATTAGCGTCTTATAAAATGGCACATGACGCGAACAACCGTTTCGCCGAACCTGCATATAACGCAGGCATCATGCTGAATTCCAATGGGGATCACATCGGTGCCGCCGACTGGTTCACCCATGCACTGGAGCGAAACCCAGAACATATTCAAGCTGCCATTGGCAAGGCCGACGCCTTTAAGCAACTGGGTGACTACGATGGGGCGACGGCGACATTATCTGTTTTGTTGGGGCTGTACCCAGATAACGCCGCAGTACATACAAATTTGTCGGCGATTGCGATGGATATTGGGTATGTCGCTGAAGCCTATGATGCTGCTACCAAGGCGATTAAATGTGATCCTGGCATGTCGGCGGCACACTATAATTTGGGTGTCGCCACCCAGGCGAAATCTGATCATGCCGAAGCCGTTGAGCATTACCGAAAATCACTGGCACTGGATGCGGGGAATGCAGCGGCTGCCCTTAATCAAGGTGAAGCTTATTTGGCGCTTAACGATGAAGCGGGCGCGCGGTCCGCATTTCAGCGGGCAATCGACATTGATCCCACGTTTGCAAAGGCTGTGATCAACTTGGCCGATTTGGATTTGATCTCGGCAAACCCGGGCGCTGCGCTTCAGAAAATTGATGCGTTCTTGGATGATGTGCCGGGTCATCCATCTGCATTGGCTTTTAAGGCCATCGCGCTCCGTGACTTGGGCAATGTTGAAGCTGCCTGCGAGCTTGATGATCTGGACCGCTTTGTGATGCCACTGACGATTGATGCTCCCGAGGGATTTGCGGATATCTGCGCCTTTAATCAGGCGATGGCCGCACACGTGATGTCCCATCCGACCCTGACATCGTCGCCTACGGCACACGCGACGCGTCAGGGATTTCATTCGGGGGAACTGCTATCTGCGCCAAGAGGACCGTTCGATCCATTTCATCAAATCATCATTGATGCGTTTCAACGCTATCGACGTCAGTTTATTGGCGAGGCCGCGAATCCATTTTTGGATCAATGCCCGGAGACGTTCGAGGTATCCGTATGGGGCGTGGTCATGAACGAATCAGGGCACCAGGTCCCGCACATACATCCGGCAGCGTGGCTTTCAGGGGTTTATTATGTCGAGGTGCCATCAAGCATTAATGATGATGCCATGGAACATGCGGGCTGGATTGAGTTTGGTCGGCCCCCTGATGATATCCATGCGCAGCACGTCCCAGTGACAAAATTATTCCAACCCGAAGCGGGTAAGATGCTCCTTTTTCCCAGCCATTTTTATCATCGGACATTGCCACTGTCGGGTGATCAACGGCGTATTTCCGTTGCTTTTGATATCATGCCAACGGGTTAAGGATTGCCACGAAACGATCGTGGCATCTGCACCAACTTCTCCCCATATCAATTAGAGTAAGAGGTTTGAGGAGTTTCTAATGTCTGATTCAATTGAAATGATTATTGATCCCCGGCCAACAGACTTAGGCGATTTTGAAGTGCGCCGCGTGTTGCCGTATCGCAATAAGCGAACGGTTGGCCCTTTCATTTTCTTTGATCACATGGGGCCTGCGCATTTCCCGCCGGGTAAGGGAATTGCCGTCCGACCGCATCCACATATTGGCTTGGCGACCGTCACGTATTTGTTTGAAGGCGAAATTCTTCATCGCGATTCGTTGGGTGTTGTGCAGCCGATTACGCCGGGCGCAGTGAATTGGATGACGGCGGGAAAGGGCATCGTGCATTCTGAACGATCCAGCGATGAGAATCGTGCGGCAGACGAGACGGTTCACGGAATCCAGGCCTGGGTCGCGCTGCCAAAAGAACATGAACAGACGGAACCTGCATTTAAGCATTATCCATCGGATCAACTTCCCGAGTTTGAGCAAGATGGCGTGCACATGAAACTGATTGCAGGGTCGGCCTTTGGTCGCGAAGCCCAGGTCGAGGTGCTCTGGCCCACGGTATATTTGGATATACAGGCAAAGGCGGGCGCGAAGATTCCACTGCCCGATGATCACGAAGAACGCGCACTTTATGTGGTTGAGGGGGGGGTGCGATTGATGGCACAGAAATTCCAGAAACCCAGATGGCGGTGCTAACGCCGGGATCGATGCCGACGGTCACGGCGAGCGCTGATTCTCGTATGATGCTATGTGGGGGAAAGCCCATTGATGGTAAGCGCACGGTTTGGTGGAATTTTGTGGCCTCAGACAAAGCATTGATGGATCAAGCCAAAGCCGATTGGAAAGCAGGCAAATTCGCCAAAGTCCCCGGCGACGATGAATTTATTCCACTCCCCGAAGATTAAGGTCAGTCGGCCCTGGGTGCCGCCGTGGTTTCGCGGATCATCAAAGCCGTTGGAAGTGCGATAGATTTTTGATTTTGCGTTCCGGACACCGCGCTTAACACAAAGTCTGCGGCAGCTTGCCCCATGCGTCGGCTGGGTACATGCACCGTCGTCAGTGCGGGGCGCAGATGTTCGGCCAATGGCAGGTTATCGAAACCGACGATAGATACGTCGCGGGGTACATCCAGGCCCAATGATTGCGCCTCTAATACCGCGCCGATGGCTAAGACATCGTTGCCGCAGAAAATGGCGGTTGGTCGATCGTTTTCAGAGCGTGACATTAATTTCTTCATGGCTTCGCGACCTGCGGTGACTTCATACGGGCTTTCGATCAAATCATCGGATGACAGTTCTAGGCCACTCGTATTGAGTGCCGATTTGACGCCAATCACGCGATCACGTGCGCGATCATTGCCGTTCATGATCCCGGCAATGGCCGCGATACGGCGATGACCCAGATTGATCAAATGTTGAGTGATTTCGCGGGCAGCTTCTTGGTTATCAAACCCTACACATGGAAGATCAGTTTGTTCCGCAAACGCCCATGTTGTCACGAAAGGGCATTTTCGTTGTGTCAGAAGCCGGATGGTATCGTCGTCATGATCGCGCCCCAACAAGATCATCGCATCAACACCTCGTTCCATCAGGCGGCGCACTTGGATGAATTCTTGTGCGTGATCGTAGTTCGTTACCGAAAGCACCAGCGTGTAGCCGTTTTCGCGCAAGCGGCTTTCCATCGCATTGACACCACTTGAGAAAATGGCGCTTTCGAGGGTTGGAATAACGACGCCAACCGTGTGGCTGCGTGCCGAGGCCAGGGCGCGTGCCGCACCATGTCGGACATATCCAAGCTCCCGGACACGATCTTCCACTCTTTTTCTGAGCGCAGGACGGACGATATTGGGTGTGTTTAAAACGCGCGAAACAGTTGCTGTCGATACGCCCGCAGCCTTCGCGATGTCGTCAATGGTGGGCGCCTGATCTGGTTCCATGCGGCATTATGCCGTGCGGGTCTCTGAACGTCCCGGAGAAATTTTCTCAACGATCCGAGTCAAAAATGACAGCATATTGTGAGGCTATCTCTAGATTGACAGCAAGAATAGCTTCAGCCATTCTTAATACAAATTGTAAGCGCTTACATAATTGAAATTGCAGTATAAATTTATGAATTGGCATGAAAAATGAGGCCCAGCAGTCTGACTGCTACTACGGTTTTAATGCGAATGTTTCTTAAAGACGATTTGAAACGAATTGAGTTTAAAATTTTTATATGCAATACTGAAACATATAGTCTCTATAGTGAGACTTAATAATAAAAAGCGGCATAAGCCGTTAGGTTACGCCTCGAATTTGGGGCAATGGGAGGGTCAATGTATCAGCGGTACGATGAAATTTTCGTCAGATCCAGTTTGGGGTCCATGCGTCCGCGCTTGGCTCAAGTCCGTTGTCCACAGTTCAGGTTGTCGAACTGCAGAGTTGCAGGATCAGAGAGGCAATCAATTAGAGAAAACTGAGGAGACGTTGAATGTTTAAACTAAACACATTGGTCAAAGGCCTATGTGCATCGGCGATGGCGGCAGCAATCGTTCTGCCAACACTTGCTGAAGCAAAGGTTGTGATCCGCGTGCAGTCGGTTATTCCGACCAAAGCGGATGAAGTCACGATGCTGAATGACTTCGGTGAAAACGTCAAAATGCTGACGGGCGGTGAAGTTGAAATCGAAGTCCTGCCAGCTGGCGCCGTTGTTGGTGTTAAAGATACGCTGGAAGCTGTCGATAAAGGCCTAATCGAAGGCGGGTTCGCCTGGACACACTACTGGTCTGGGTATCATCCAGCAGCGATGCTGTTCGGCTCGCCAGTCGCGGGTGCGGGTGTCGGTATCGATAACATCGCATTCGTCAGCTGGTACATGTATGGCGGTGGCCGTGACCTGTACAACGAGCTTTGGAAAGAAATGGGCATGAACGTCAAAGGTTTGATGCTCCAGCCTGTTGGTCCAGAAGCACTCGGTTGGTTCAAAGAGCCAATTAATTCCATGGATGACTTCCGTAAATATCGTTTCCGGACACCTCCTGGGATTCCTGGTCAAACCTACAAAGACATCGGTGTTGCATCGGTGGCTATGGGTGGTGGCGACATTTTGCCAGCACTTGAAAAAGGTGTGATCGATGCGGCTGAATGGTGCTGCCCAAAGCCTGATAGTGTCTTTGGCTTTCAGAAAGTTCTGAAGCACTACTACTTGCAAGGTCTTCACCAGGTTGTCGTGAACGCTGACATCTATATCAACGGTGATGTCTGGGCGAAGATTAAGCCAGAACACCAAGCCGCTATTGAGATTGCTGCTGATGCATCTCTAATGCGTGCGATCAGCTATCGTATCTATGAAAACGGTAAGGCGCTCAAAGATCTGACCGAGAACCATGGTGTTATCCTGCATGATACGCCTGCTGATTACTTCCCAGAGTATATGAACGCAGCGCGTGCATCTCTTGAGAAGAACGCAGCAGAGAACGCTTTCTTCAAGAAAGTTTGGGACTCGCAAAAAGCGTTTGCTGAAATCGCTGTACCTTTCTGGGCTGGCGCACAAACGTCGAATGCTAAATTGGGCATGGCATTTGCTAACTCACTCAAGAAGTAAAAGCTTCTTGTGATCTAACCATTCCTGGGGGATCGGCTTATATGCTGGTCTCCCTCGAATGTGTTCTTGTATTTGGGGGGCCGAAGCGATGTCAGATAACGCTGAACCTATGAATTTAGATATCTCTGATGAGATGATCGCCGAGCGACGTGGTGGCGGTGAACTCCCAGACGATATGCCGCCTTGGATGGCTGCAACCATAAGAACAATTGATAAATTTAGTTTACGGATCGGTCAGATTGTCTGCTGGATCACACTTCCGCTGTGTTTCGCGATGGTTTACGAGGTTGTCGCCCGATACGCATTTATCGCACCAACCAGCTGGGCCTATGACATGAGTCGTTTCATGTATGGTGCCATGTTTATGTTGGGCGCTGGATATGTCCTGTCAAAAGGTGTGCATATTCGTGCTGATTTTATTTACCGGAACTGGTCTCCGCGCACGCAGGGCCTCATTGATTCCGTACTTTATATCGCACTGTATTTCCCGGGCATGATTGTGTTCCTGATTATGGGAACCGACTTTGCCATGAGCGCATGGGAGCGGGGCGAAAAGGGGATGGACACCGCATGGATGCCGCACATGGGGCCAATTAAATCGGCACTGCCCATCGGCACTTTGTTTTTAATTATTCAGGGGGTTTCGGAATTACTGAAAAGTCTCTACGCCGCCCAAAAGGGAAGGTGGCCCTGATATGGAAAATGAAATTCTTGGCCTGATCCTGATCGGCGTCATGCTGTTTGCGATCTTTGTTGGTTTCCCCATTTCTTTCACCTTGATCTTTCTTGGCTTCGTATTCGGCTACATTGGCTTTGGTGAAGTCGTCTTCTATTTGATGACCTTCCAATTCTCCTCGGTGATGCTCGAACAGACACTGGCGGCCGTCCCGCTCTTTGTGTTTATGGGTATACTCATGGAAAAAGCCGGACTAATGGAACGATTATTCCTGGCCGTGCAGTTGATGCTGTCACGGGTTAAGGGTTCGCTTTATATCGCTGTGTTGTTCGTTTCGACAATCTTTGCAGCGGCGACGGGTATCGTCGGTGCGTCAGTAACTATCCTTGGCATCATGGCGGCGAAGACCATGAATACATCGGGATATGACGTCAAGCTGGCTGCGGGAACGATCACCGCTGGCGGGACGCTGGGTATTTTGATCCCACCGTCGATTATGTTGGTGGTAATGGGGCCGGTTCTTCAAGTGCCTGTCACCGATTTGTTCTCGGCCGCAATCATCCCAGGGATGATGCTGGCGTTTCTTTATACCGCTTATGCCCTGATCCGCTGTCAGTTAAACCCATCGCTCGGTCCGCCGTTACCTATGGAAATGCGTGCCAAAAGCATGGGCCATATCTGGACTGAATTCATTAAAGGGCTCGTGCCACCATCGTTGCTGGTGTTCTCAGCATTAGGCTCCATCATGTTCGGCTTTGCGACCCCGACCGAAGGGGCCGCATGTGGGGCCGCTGGATCGATTTTGCTTAGCCTTGCATATCGCAAATTGACGATGAAAGGCCTGCAAGAAGCATTAATTAAAACGCTCGAAATCACAGCGTTGATCATGATCTTGGTGGCGGCGTCTAACTTCTTTGGTGCTGTGTTCTCGCGTTTGGGCACGCCAGGAATGCTGACGGATTTATTGCTCAATCTAGATCTAAACAAGTACGTCATCTTGGCGATCATCATGGCATTGATCTTTTTGTTGGGTTGGCCGCTGGAATGGGTGCCGATCGTTTTGATCATTGTCCCGATCTTGTTGCCACTGGTCGAAGAACTTGGCTTTAACTTGACGTGGTTCGGCATTCTAGTGGCCGTGAATTTACAGACGGCCTGGTTATCGCCGCCTGTAGCCCTTTCGGCATATTTCCTCAAAGGGGTGGTACCAGAATGGGATCTCAAAGATATATATTTGGGGATGATGCAATTTATGGGTATTCAGTTGATTGGTCTGTTGCTGATCATCTTTTTCCCGCAAATCGCATTGTGGTTGCCAGGATACTTGTATGGCGGCAATTAAAGCCGAACCATTAATATGAAAGACACACGCAAATATGACTTTCGAGCATCTAAAGAAGGAATCGACCACGGGTGAAGACATAATCTTAGTCCTGCTGACATGACACAGTCTATTAACGACATGTTTTCATTATCAGGTCAGGTGGCCTTGGTGACAGGCGCATCCAGTGGGATCGGGCGCCATATGGCGGGTGTTCTGGCCAGTGCAGGGGCGGACGTTGTCCTTGTCGCGCGAAGTGCAGACAAACTTGAAGCTGCCGTGTCAGGGATTAAGGAAGCTGGCGGACGTGCTGCAGCCGTGTCGGCTGATCTGAATGATCGATCGCAATTAGATCAAGTCTATGCCCAGGCGTCTGCACATTATGGTGCGCCTACGATTTTGGTGAATGCGGCAGGGGTTAATCTGCGCGAACCATGGGATCAGATCAATGATGACAGTTGGGATATGACACTTAATCTCAATCTGTCGGTGCCATTCTTTTTGGCACGCCATTGTGTTCCTGGGATGATGGAAAAGGCCTACGGGCGGATTATTAATATCGCATCGTTACAGAGTTATCGGGCATTTGCTGATAGCATGCCCTATGGTGCATCCAAGGGTGGTGTCACGCAACTGACCCGCGCGATGGCCGAGGCATGGTCAAAAGATGGCATTACAACAAACGCCATTGCGCCGGGGTTCTTTCCAACTGAATTGACAGCACCTGTATTTGGGAACCCAGAAAAGTTGGCACATAACGCGGCAATGACGGCGATTGGACGCAATGGCGAATTAACTGACTTAGATGGCGTGACGGTATTCCTGAGCGCCCCAGCATCGGCTTACATCTCAGGACAAGTTATCCCTGTCGATGGCGGCTTCACAGCTAAATAGGATAAAAACATGCGCGCACTTGTTTATACAGGGCCTCAAAAAATCGAATTTATCGATGTTCCGGATCCTGAGCCCAAATCAGATGAAGTCATCATCAAGATCGATGCTGTCGGTATCTGTGGATCAGATATGCATGCCTATTTAGGGCATGATGACCGTCGAACAGCGCCTTTGATTTTGGGCCATGAAGCAGCTGGTGTTGTGACCACCGGTGCAAGTGCTGGTCGTCGGGTCGTGATCAATCCGTTGGTCACATGCGGTATGTGTAAGGATTGTTTGGGCGGTCGATCCAACCTATGTGCGAAGCGCGAAATCGTATCGATGCCCCCGCGCCAGGGTGCATTTGCCGAGCAAATGGCCATTCCCGAGCGTAATTTAATCGATGTGCCGGAAAACTTGGATATGACCCATGCGGCATTGGCGGAACCGTTGGCAACCGCATGGCACGGTGTGGTTTTGGCAGATCGTTATGCGGCGCGTCCGATTTCAGAATCCCGCGCCATGGTATTGGGCAGCGGTGCTGTCGGCCTTGGGGCTGCATTGTCGCTAAAAGCCTTTGGCTGCATGGATGTCACAGTTGCTGAAACCAATCCATTGCGCCGCGACACTGCGGTGGCGAGTGGTATTAGCAATGTCATTGATCCGACTGTGGATGGTGCGGTCCAAGAGGGTTTTGCAGATATCGTGATTGATGCCGTCGGCAATAAACATACGCGCGCGGCAGCGGTTAAGGCGGCTCGTCCGGGCGGCGTCATTGTCCATATCGGATTGGCTGACGGCGTGGATGGATTTGATGCGCGTCGGTTGACGCTGCAGGAAATCACCTTCGTCGGCGCGTACACATATACGATGAACGATTTCCAGGCGACGGTGGCAGCGATGGCTTCAGGTGCGCTCGGCGATTTGCAATGGATCGAACAGCGCGGCTTAGGCGATGGTGCGGTGGCGTTTGATGATTTGCTTGCGGGTCGATCAGGTGCCGCCAAAATTGTATTGCATCCAGGCGCTTAGTTTCAGGTCACCTCATTCTGCGGGGTGCCGTTTACGAACGCTTCGATATTATCGATCAACTGATCTGATAAGACCTGAAGGGCCTCTCGGCTGGCCCATGCAACGTGGGGCGTCAGGATGAAATCGGGTCGATCCATAATGCTCATAAATGGGTGATCGTTTGGCATCGGTTCCGTTGCGGTCACATCGAAACCGGCCCCGGCAATTTTTCCAGCTTTTAGGGCCTCAACCAAAGCCGCTTCATTCACCAGGCCACCCCGTGATGTGTTGATCACCAACGGGCGTTTGGTCATTTGATCGAACTCAGTCGTGTTAATCAGGTCCTTGGTGTCGTCTGTCAGCGGGCAATGCAACGAGATCACATCACTTTCGGCAAGAATAGCTTCAAATGATGTGTATGGGGCACTTGGGCTTTGATCTCCGCGACGAGCGGCATACCGCACCTCCATGCCAAATGCTTCGGACAAGCGTCCAACAGATTTCCCCAACGCACCGGCACCGATGATTCCAATGACTTTGCCCTTCAACTCAAAAACAGGGTAATCAAAATAGCAGAATTGCCCGGCATCTTGCCAACGACCTTGGCCCACAGATTGATGATATGGTGCCAATGATCGACACAAACCCAATATCAGCGCGATCGTGTGTTCGGGAACTGTCGATGTCGCATAATCCCGGATGTTTGATACCGTAATACCGCGCGCACGGCAGGCTTCGACATTAATCACGTTGGTCCCGGTTGCGGCGACCGCGATCATTTTGAGGTTCGGAAGCGCTGCAATTGTCTCAGCGTTCAGCGGTACTTTGTTTGTGACAATGATTTCCGCATCTGCCGCTCTTTCTACGACTTGGCTGGGATCAGAACGTGGGTAGTTCGTCCATTCATGATCGAAACCAGGGCCACGCACAGTGATAAAGTCCGGTAGAGTTTCGCGATCCAAAAATACGATGTGTCGTGCTGCGCCCATGATGTACCACCCAAATAATCTGTTTATTATTCAACGTAATCGCCATGAACAGGTGGGTGCAAGCGCCTCTGTGATATGCGAAAACAGATACACAAAAATATGAATGAAAAACATAGGGAGCATCAAATGCTTTACGATCTTCGAACCTATACCTGCAGACCGGGCACAATTATGAAGCAGTTTAAGCTTTATGAAGAATTCGGTTGGGCGCCGCAAACGCGCAATCTGGGGAAACCTGTGGTGTATGCATCAACAGAAACTGGCGATCCGAATAAATTCTATCATATTTGGCAGTACGAAGATGCCGCTGACCGGGCAACTCGCCGTGCCGCTATGCAGGCAGACCCCGAAT